>OLLN01000467.1_pt1 | contig 25294 bp, 31 predicted proteins | sample 1604281 | NCBI WGS metagenome assembly OLLN01 (sample SAMEA104055716, study PRJEB20765) | soil metagenome | biome: Arctic tundra; feature: Polygonal ground; material: soil | place: USA | collected 2011-09 | depth 0-0.5 m | reverse complement strand
TCGAACGATAGATACCAGACTGCTCACACTTGTGACCGGTGCTTCCAGACATAAAAAAGTACTCCCTGTCGCCGCTGGACCGGCGACCGTTGAAGTTGATAAGATCCGGCTTACTCCGGTTCGCACTCACATCCAGTTGAGTACCGTGCAGTCGGGGTTGAGGGTTGGTCACCACGGGGTCGTTCCTTCTTCTCAGGGACAGGAACGGCCCCTTGTGCTGTCCGCCGCCCACGCCGGGTGCCCGGCGCACGTGGTTGGCTTCTCATCTCTCATAGCATCACCACCTTGGTATCTATTCAATTTTTGCCGCCTCCTCATCTTGAGCTTCTGGCACGCTTGGAGCTTCGGGGGTATCGGGTGGCGCTTCCGGCGCCGGATGTGCGCTCATGTACTCGTTGAGTTTGTCGATCAACTCGAATACGAACGCGCGATCGGTCGGCGAGAGCAACATGAATGAGGTAGTCGCGGACAGCGTCAGCGTTCCTCCGCTTACGAGCCGCACAGTTTGAGATTCGCCGCTGCCTGTTGCGGCCTTCATGAGTGGAAGATCATGCGGGCGTTTAGGAGCGCGGCGGCGGCGTGTCGTGGTAGTGCCGTTCGTTGAGCCTACTTTCACATGCGAGGAGATATCAATTTCGGCGTACCGCGCCGCCGCGAGGAAGAATCGCAGCGCGCGATCAGTAGTCGCCCCTGCCACGCCATACGACTTCGACATCTCTTCGCGAAGCTCACCCTCCGTCGTCTTCGACAGATCAAGCGCAAACAGGGCCGGATAGCTCTGATTGAGAGTCTTCGCCATTTGCTTTTTGCGTTCCCCATCATCGCGAACTGCAAGCGCGCGGAGAGCCTCGGTCGGCTTGCCGTCCTTTCCTGTTATCAGACCGAGGAATCGCAAGCCCGTGAGTAGCTGCGCCTGAACGCCACCGGCGAGACCCGGAAAAACAGTTCGGTCAATTCGGTTCGGCATCGCCTGGACGAGCGCGGTGATCTGGTTGTTAAAGGTGTTCCATCCGACATATACCGCGCTAAACTTCTCCTTTTCTGGTGTCATACCGTCTCCTACGTTACCGGCAGAGCATACTGAAATACCATCACGGAATGCAAGTAGATTCGCGAAGATTTTCGCGTGACAAGTCACGCGGTATACGCGACAATCCGGCAGCGAGGAGGTAGATATGGCGGAACTCATTCAAAATAAAGAGCTTAAGTTTCAGTCTGCGCGCGGTATCGTGAGCCTTGTCGTGTGTCGCGAGACGCGCGAAACGTACATCGTCTGCACGCCGGAAGAGCTAAGCGCCGCTCGTGCCGAGGGGCGAGAACCTCAAGTGGTGGGCTTTAGGAAGACCGATGTCGTGAAGTGACCGGTGACCGCGGGTGCCTCACCGCGTGGACTTTTTCAGGATGCCCCGGCGATCAGGCTTCCGCGTAACTCCCCCGGTTGACTCTGGCCGTGGCGCGAGGCCGGTGGCCTGCTGGATGATCCTGAACGCCGCCTCGTTGAAGTCCTCGCGCGGCTCTCGCTTCTTCGTCGGCTTCTTCTTCGTGGCCATCATCGGCATTTTACTCCTGACCGGGAAACAGGTACGCGCGCCGATAGCCGGGAATGACATCTTGCAGCCGCGTCAGATGCGCCCCGGCGAAGTCGATCAGCTCGAATCCGAGTGCGGCGTCGATCGTCGTCCCTTCCTCGGCTGCGATCGTCTCCAGCGCGCGGATGATGTACTCGGGAAGGCTGACGGTCACGGCGCGAAGGGCCAGCAATGGCGGCAGGACGGTCGCCGCATCGCTTCCGAGTGCATCCTCTATCTCGGCGAGCGTCCATCGTTGCATCGCGATCCAAGCTGCCTGACGCCACACGAAACGCCACTGCCCGCGCACCTTCGTCGCGTCGTGGCCCCCACATGCGACCTCGCGCCTCAGCGCGCGGGCGGGCGTGTCCGTCAGGTGTGCGACCTCGGCAAGGCTGTACGACTCCGCCGGGGCGAGAAAGAGCGAGCGGATACGGTCGCGTTGTTAAGCAATCATGGTGTGACAACAATCGTCTACTAACTGTCGTGGGTTGTCAATAGTGAGCTAGGTGGGTTCAAATCATCCCCCCTATGGCCCGCGAAGCTGAAATGTTCGGCGAAGCCTTGAGCCGCTTGCGTGCGAAGCGTGGCGTCTCTCAGGAAGCACTCGCGCACGAGGCGCGCATCACGACGAACTACTACGGGCAACTTGAGCGTGGCCAGAAGTCGCCGACGTTGACCGTCATTCTCAAACTCTGCCGCGCCTTTGACTGCTCGCCGGGAGAACTGCTCGCGGACTTCACGCCGTCCGCGATCAGGCGGCTACGGTTCGACTGAGTTTCCACCATCGGTAGAGTCTCCCCGGCTCACTTGTTACAACCCCATCGGCGAACGGACCCAGTGCCGGCCAAAAGACCGGAGAGCGCGGTAATAAGGCGGAATGATTTGTTCCGATGCCGCAATCCGCGGTTTCGATGCCGCAATGATTGGTTTCGATGTCGGAACAAATCATTTCGATGCCGGAACAAATCATTCCGATGTCGGAACAAATCATTCCGATGTCGGAACAAATCATTCCGATGCCGGAACAAATCATTCCGGTGTCGGAGCGAATCATTCCGATGTCGAAACAAATCATTTCGATGTCGGAACAAATCATTCCGATGCCGGAACAAATCATTCCGATGCCGGAACAGATCATTCCGATGTCGGAACAAATCGTTTCGATGTCGGAATGCTCGGTTCCGATATCGCAATCGTCGGTTGCGACCGCGCGACAGGCACAACGTAGGTCGGCTCCCGGCCAAGCCTCGTGCGAACTGCCTGAAAACACGGCAGATGCACTGATCTCGTGCTCGTTGGAACGCCCCCCTCATCCGCCTTCGGCACCTTCTCCCCCCGCAAAAAGCGCGGGGGGAGAAGGCGCTCGATTGGGAAGAGCTCCGACTCGCATGAAGTTCTTTATCGGCGGCGCACGCGGCGCGATGGGCCCGGTGTTCGCGCCTTCAACGGTGCGCTTGCCGGTGTCGTGCGCGGTGCAGTCTGTGCGTGCGGGCCGGGGTTCACCTGGCCGAGGTAGAACATCTTCAGGCCGGGCGCGGCGTAGGCGCCGTACGCGAGCTCACGGTTGATGAAGAGCGCGTCGGGTGAGCGATAGACCTTGCCGTCTTCGACATAGACGAACGTGCCGGCGAGGCTCTGTTGGATGAACGCGCGCGCGGCGATTTCGTCTGCGGCAGGGATGTCGACGTTGGCGAGATGGACGACCTCCTCGGGGCCGCCAGCGTGCGCGACGACGATGGTGCGGCTGTTGGTGACGCGGACGAAGCGGGCCATCGGCACCGCGGCCATGACGCTCGGAGTGAAGACAGCATAGACAGCAAGGGACACACAAAGAATGAGTCGTTTCATGTTTGTTTTATGTGGTGCGGAAAGACGGAGGAGCAACCGCAGAGGAAGGCGGTCTCGGTGGGGAGCTGGACATTAACACGGGTGTGCGACAATCTGCAACAGGTATGGCGGGACGGGAGGGGAATCGGAAGCTGCCGCCGCGCGCCGGCTCATTCAAGTCGGTGGCGCTGCTGATGCTCATTCCGATCGGCGGCATCCTCCTCTTTTTCTTCTGGAGCTTCCTGAACAACGCGTTGTCCGAGCTCCAGCGTCCGAAACCGGCCGAAAAGCCTGTCACCGCCTCGGCCATCAATGAACCGCACCGCGGCGACATCGTTCTCATCCTCGACGACGTCGGCTTCGATCATCAGCCGCTCTCAGAGGCGATGACGATCGATCCGAATGTGAACTTCGCCATCCTCCCGAACGGCAAGCGCTCCACGGAATTCGCGGCCGTACTTCACGACCGCGGCTTCGAGCTGCTTTGCCATCTGCCGATGGAGCCGGAGGGCTTTCCGCGCATCTCGCCCGGGACCGGTGCCGTGCTCACGTCGATGTCGGACGCCGAGATCGTGCGGACGACCCGCGCGAATGTCGATGCCATCCGCTTCGCGCGCGGCGTCAACAATCACATGGGCTCGCGCGCCACCGCGGACCGGCGCGTGATGACGGACGTTCTCGGCGCGCTACCGCAAGGGATGTACTTCATCGATTCGAAGACGACGGGCAATTCACTGGCGGGCTCACTTGCGCATTCGATGCGCGTGAAGACCGCATCGCGCAACGTCTTCCTCGATGACGCGCAGGACGACGCGTCGATCCGCCATCAACTCGGCGAACTGTCGAAGGCCGCCGCCGCGCACGGCATCGCCGTCGGCATCGGACACATGTATCCGTCGACCGTGCGAGTCCTGACCGAGGACGCGCCGGCGCTGCGCGCAAACGGTTTCCGCTTCCTGCGCGCCAGCGCCGCTGTGGAGTAGCGAGGTCGCGCGGTAGCGACCCTACGCCAAACGCGCATCAGCCAAGCACCCGCGCAACGGTACACTTCGCGCTCCATGCTGCTCGCCCTCTTCCTGATTGACCTCGCCGCCGGCCTCTACCTCTTTCTCCCACTCGTCGGCCGCCGCAACGCAGGCGTCAAGTTCTACCGCCTCATCCTCATTACCAGCGGCGTCCTCGCGCTCTGCGCCTACCTCGCCGACTTCGCCGCGCACGGTGGCCACTTCCGAATCCAGGCGCTGCCAGCGATCGCGCTGACGATCATCGTCTACGCCACGATTCGCTATCCGAAGCGCTTTCTCTTCCGCATTCCCGCCGCACTCCTCGGCGTCGTCTACATCGTTCTTCCCGTGATCGCGTGGCGCGAGGCAACGCACACGTCGATCCCCTGGTCCATCGTCGGCGCGCTATCGAGCGTGGCACTCCTCGGCAGCGTCAACCTGGCCATGCTCCTCGGGCACTGGTATCTTGTGGTGCGCGGGATGCCCATCGATCCGCTCAAACGGCTCACGATCGCAACGCTGGCGGCGACGAGCATCAAGATCGTCGCCGTCGCAATTGCTATCGTTGCCGGCGGCGCCTGGTACGAAGTGGCCATCCGCCAGGGGATCTTCTTCTGGATGCGCGCCGGGTGGGGACTGATGGGACCACTACTCCTCTATCCGATGGTTTGGGGCACCGTGAGGATCCGCTCAACGATGGCCGCGACCGGAATCCTGTACGTCGATGTGGTCGCCGTCGTGATCGGCGAAGTGCTCGGCGCGTGGCTCAGCGCGATCGCGCATTTACCAGTGTGAGAGCAATTGACAATTGACAATTGACAATTGACAGCGAAGAGCGATCGCGCTCTGCTCGCTGGCTCCGTATCCGTTGTCAATTGTCAATTATCCCTTGTCAATTGCTTAGCTGTGTCCTTCCTCGGCACCAGGCGGAGCGGAGCCGTAAACGTGGCGATCATGGATCACGAGATCGAACGGCTTGAGCCGCGGATTCGGCGGATAGCCGCGGTGCACGGCCTGGCATTCGTAGCAGACGATGACGTCTTTCACGATGCGCCAGACGATGTAGTCGAGGATCGTGACGCCGAGCAGCGAGAGGCCGTAGGTCCAGGGGACGAAGATCGAGCCGATGACGACGAGGGCGATCCCGGTCCTGCGGTTGAAGTCCTTTTGAAAGTAGAGCTGTTCGTGTCCGCACGCGGCGCAGTGGTCGATGACGGAGTCTTCCGCCGGCGCAACAACGCTGTTGGCGACGCCGCAGAAATCACAGGGCCGCGACGCCTCACCGGCATCGCGCATGAGCCGCTTTTCGCATTGAAGACAGAGGAAGTTGACGGACGGCATGGCTGTCATCCTGAGCCGGCGAAGCACGGTCGAAGGACCCCCTGATTCTGTGCAACGTGCGCGTTACGAAAACCATCGCAACGAAGCAGGGGGTCCTTCGACCGTCCTTCGGCGGCTCAGGATGACAGGCAACTACTCTTTCTTCGCCCGCTCCAGGTACCGGTTCTCGCTCGGGTCGACGATGATCTCTTCGCCTTCGCTGACGAACGGCGGTACGAGCACGGTCACGCCGTTCTCGAGCTTGGCGGGCTTGTACGACGCGGAGGCGGTGGCGCCTTTCACCTGCGGCTCGGTCTCGGAGATGCGGACGCGGATCGTCTTCGGGAGCTCGACGCCGATCGGCTTATCTTCGTAGAACTGCACCTGCAGCTTCACGCCAGCATCGAGCCAGGCGGCGGACTCGCCGAGGTCGTCCGAAGAGATCTCGACCTGCTCGAAGCTCACGGTGTTCATGAAGTGATGGGCATGGCCATCGGAATACATGTACTCCATCTCATGCTGGTTGATGTACGCCTGCGTGATCTCGTCCTGCGAGCGGAAGCGGTGCTCGAACTGGTTGCCGGTGCGCATGTTGCGCAGCTTCGCCTGCACCATCGCGCGGAGGTTTCCGGGCGTGTGGTGATTGAACTCCATCACCTTGCAGAGATCGCCGTTGAACACGATGACGATCCCTCTCCGAATGTCGTTGGCCTGCATGAAGTGGTGAATCCTTTCGCTGATAGACTCCCGGCCCTATGAGCCGGATCATCTCGATTTCTCTGTGTGTTGCGGCAGTTCTCGGGTTTGGTTGCCGTCCCGGAGCCGAACGACAAACGGCCGCCGAGACGAACGATATTCCAGTTGGCGTCTATGCGGCGACGAGCGGATCGGAGGCTGCCTTCGGGCAGGCCACGGTCCAGGGCGAACAACTCGCCGCCGAAGAGATCAACACCTCCGGAGGCGTGCTCGGCAAAAAGATCCGCCTCGTCATCGAAGACGATCAGGGCAAAGCGGAAGAAGCGGCGTCGGTGGTCACCAAGCTCATCACACACGACAACGTCCTGGCTATCCTCGGCGAAAACTCTTCGAATCAGTCGCTGGCGGCAGCGCCGATTTGTCAGGCCTCGAAGGTGCCGATGATCTCGCCGTCGTCGACGAACCCCAGTGTCACGAAGAAAGGCGATTACATCTTCCGCGTCTGCTTCACCGACCCGTACCAGGGGAAGGCGCTGGCGATGTTCGTCCGCGCCAACCTGCATGCCACGACAGCGGCAATTCTGCGCGACAACAAGAACGACTACTCGGTCGGCCTCTCCGAAGTCATCCGCAAGGAGTTCGAGACGCTCGGCGGAAAGATCGTTGCGGAGCAGAGCTACAGCGGCGGCGACAGCGATTTCCGTCCGCAGTTGACGGCGATCAAGGCGACTAATCCGGAGGTGCTCTTCATCCCCGGTTTCTACACAGAGGTCGGACAGATCGCCATCCAGGCCCGCGACCTCGGCATCACCTATCCGATGGTGGGCGGCGACGGCTGGGACTCGCCGACCGTAATTCAGATCGGCGGCAAGTCGGTCGATGGCTGCTACTTCTCGGATCATTACTTCGTCGGTGAGCCGCGTCCGGCGGTGCAGCGTTTCGTCGCCGAGATCCGCAAACGTTCCGGCAAGAATCCTGACGCCAACTCGGCCCTCGGCTACGACGCGCTCTACACGCTCACGAACGCGATCAAGCGCGCCGGCTCACTCGACCGCAAAGCCATCCGCGATCAGATCGCCTCGACAAAGGATTACCAGGGTGTCTCCGGAGTCATCACCATGGGCCCCGACCGCGATCCGATCAAGCCGGTGGCGATGATCAAGATCGATGGGGGAACGACGCACTTTGCGGGGTGGATACAGCCTTGATTGCGCGGCCCTGGCGGGCCGCGCGTTGTCGGTTGTCAGTTGGTTGCGCTTCGCGCGTTGTCGTGCGCAGATTCGCGCACCGCGATTCACGACTCCGACAACGCGCGAAGCGCAATAACCCAACGCGCGAAGCGCAATATAGTCATGCCGCAGGAATGCGCCGGTAACGCGCATTGATCAGCGCATAGGCGCCGTACGCGGCAAAACCAACTCCGGCGACGGTGAGAATCCAACTGCCCATTGGCAGTGCCCACAGTTGCCGGAGCGCTCCCGAGATTCCCTTCGCGTCGGCGGAGTGGCGACGGAGGGAAGCGCGGATGAGTGAGGTTCCGATGACTCCAAAGACGATTCCCCGAGCCACGACTCCGAAGCGCGAGATCGACAGGATGGCTCTTCGGGCGCGGGCAGATGTGGACTTGAGGTCAAGCTGTTTGCTGAGCTTCTTGCCCGCCGCGCTGAAACATTGCGCGCCGCCGTAGACAATCATCGAGATTCCAGCAAGCATTACCAGCACGAAACCATACGGATGATCGAGTGCCCGCGCTGTCCAGTGGCGGCTCGTGACGTCGCTGCCTTGTCCGCTTCCACCTTGATGAAGCAGCAACCTGATGATGGTGTAGGCAAGGGTGCCGTAGAAGAGGCCGCGCACGAAGCTGGCGGTACGAATGGCAAAGCCCTTGGCATCGCTGCCGTGATCATCAGCATCGGTGAAAGCGCTGACGATTCGCCAGAATGCGTATCCAATCAGGCCGGCGGCGATCACCAGAAGCATGACGCGGCCGAACGGCTGCTGTGCGATGAACTGAATGGCGTCGTGACGGTCCGCCGTGGTGCCGCCGCGATGAAGGCCCGCGGCCGCTGTGAGAAATCCGGCGGTGGCGTACAGCACGCCCTTCGACGCATAGCCAAGGCGGGCGAGATTTACAATCCAGCGCTTTGTGGTGCGGGTGCCCCGTGATTCGTACCGCGTCATTGGCTACATCTCGATTTGCGCGCCCAACTCGATGATCTGGTTCGCTGGCAGCGCGAAGGTAACACGGACGGGTTAACGGAGCGCCGCCGTCTCGGCGGCGTCCCGCCGCCGCCGAAGCGTACCGTCGAGGCAACCCCGCACTGCCCAACCTCCGCGACACACCCTGTGTTATATTGACCGACCCCGCGCAGTCCAGCGGGTAAGTGCCATGATCGAGATCCAGATCGTACCGAGCGATATCCGGCGTCGCGTGCGCTATGTCTTTTTCGACCGGCGCCGCGTCGTCGTAGCGCTCGTCTTTCTCTCGGTCCTTTTGGCTGGCCTCCTCGGCTCCATGGCCGCGGCCCCCACCGTCATCCGCCGCGTCTACAAAGACAACTATCTCAAGTCGATGCGCGACGAGCGCGACATCCAGCGCGAGCGGTTGCAGGAAAACGTCGTCCAGATGACGTCGGTCGAGAAGAGCCTGGAAGAGCAGCGCATCCGCGTCGAGAAGCTCATCACCATCTACGGTCTCGATCGCAACCTCGGCACCGGCGGTTTCTCGCTGCCGCTGCACCTGAAGTCCGATCCGACTGACCTCCACATCGACGACGCACGCCACCGCGAGACGGCGCTTCGCACGGCCATGCGGCGTCTTCAGGCTCAGATCGAGCTCCTGGCCAGCTACGAGACCGCGAACGCCGACCTCGTGCGCCACACTCCTTCGATCCTCCCGCTTCCGTCCGATCAGTTCGTGCTCACGTCACCGTTCGGCATGCGCATCTCGCCATTTACGCGAGCCTCCGACTTTCACAAGGGAATGGACCTTTCCGCGCCGACCGGCACGCCTGTCTACGCGACGGCCGACGGTGTGGTGAGTTTCGCCGGCCGCTTCCCGCTGCGCGACAGCGTGGCCTGGTGGCGCTTCGGCAACGTCGTCGTCGTCAATCACTCCGACCGCTTCATCACCATCTACGGTCACTGCGACACGGTCAAGGTCCACGCCGGACAGCAGATCAAGCAGGGCGAGGTCATCGCCTCCGTCGGCTCGACTGGCTGGAGCACGAATTCGCACCTCCACTACGAGGTTCGTAGCGACTTCGAACAGCCCGGCGCCTACGTCCCGATCGACCCGCGCATTTACATCCTCAACTATCAGTGGCCTAATGAAGCATCCCTGTTGATGAAGGCTCGTACGAGCAAGGATTACAAGGACTTCGATCCGCTTCCCACGGCGTTTCTCGGGCGCAGGAGGGTGTGAGATGAGCAGCAACGCCGCCGACCAGGCGAACTTTCCGACGATGATCATCCCGCGCGGCACGGAGATCCGTGTCAATGCCAGCGGGCAACTGTCGATCAAGACCCCCGGCAATCTGGTGATTCAGAACTCCGGGACCTATTCTGAGATTGAGTCGACGAACGGCTCGATCCGCATCGAGGAGAACGTGACCGTCGAAGCGGTCAGCATCCGCGCCGGACAGGCCTGCTTCATCCAGGGCACGCTCACGGCTTGGCGCGTTCACGCCAAGCGCATCACCCTCGAAGAGCGAGCCCGCGCCTTCATCATGCTGCAGGAGTCCGAGCATCTCGAGATGGCGAAGAACGCGCGCCTCGTCGGCAACTTCTCCAACGAGAAGGAGCTCTTCTTCATGATGGGCAAGTTCAGTCCGCAACTGAAAGAGCTTCCCGGCACGGTGGACATGTCGACGCCGGCCACGATCGAAGGGCGGGTGCCCGCAGCCTGGATTCCGCCAAGCTCGCAGCCGGGCACGACGCCAACGCCAACGCATCGCGAAGAAAACGGCGATCGCCTCCGCGTCGCGCAGTCGCTGCTGGAGCGGGAGATCGCCCGCACCGATCTCGCACCGGCTGAGGCCGAGGCGTTGCGCGAAGTGCTGTATGCGTTGCGCGAGAGGAATGTGACGCGCGTCGGCGGCATCTATCGCGGCGCATTCGCCGAGCTCAAGACGCAAAGCGAAGGCGTGCGGCAGGCGTACGAGCAGTTGGACGGGTATTTCGGCGCGAGATAGCTGCGCTGCGCGCGTTGTCGGTTGTCGGTTGGGTGCGCTGCGCGCGTTGTCTCGCGTCGGCCTAACGAATCATGCGGCCGATTCAAGGCTTTCGTGAATGATTCGTGGATGACGAGCCGCGATTCGCAATAAAGCAAGCGCTGGTCCGTCCGGGCGCCGGCGACCCTGCTCCCAGTTTCGAAGAGTGTGCACGCTGATCCCCATGGCTTGGGCGAACTCTGTTTGCGTCAGTCCCACGAATCGCCGAAGCGCGGACACGTCTGCCCCCGATTCAAAATGGCCGAGCATCAGGCGCTTGCGTACACGTGAGGGGATGGCTCCAGCCAGTTGTTGAGATGTCAACTCAGCCATTTCGGTCGCCAGTTTAAACTGGTGACTTGCTAAGTCAATGGCTTAGCGTGGGGGCCCGAACACCGCAAATCGCAGGGCCATTCCTATTTGCGAAGCCCGCTTCGGCGGCGACAGGGAAGACACATTCGGAGGCGCTGCGGCGAGGGCCTACGGCATCAGACGGGGGGCGAGTCCTCGGCGCATTCGGCCGCCCGAGGGGCTCGTCCTCGTCGTTACCGACATTGCGCGTGCGCCGCCGCGACCGTGATGTCCCGCCAACGCGCGAAGCGCAACCAACCGACAACCGACAACGCGCGAAGCGCAATATCATCGCCCCTTGCTTCCGCTCGCCGATCACAACCCACGGCGGACGACGCCGGTCGTCAACATCATCCTCATCGTCATCAATGTGTTGATGTTCTTCTGGGAGATCTCCCTCGGTCCGCAAATCGAGCCGGTTCTGACCAACGTTGCGTTCGTTCCGGCGCGCTTCTGGTATCTGCCTGATTCGCTCCTTCCGAACATCATCACGATGTTCGTTTCGATGTTCCTTCACGGCGGCTGGCTTCACCTCGGCGGGAACATGCTCTATCTCTGGGTCTTCGGCGATAACGTGGAGGACCGCCTCGGGCATGCGAAGTATTTCTTCTTCTACATCGCCTGCGGGCTCATCGCCACGCTGACCCACGCGGCAATGAATCCCGCCTCGCGCGTGCCGTCCATCGGCGCGTCGGGAGCGATTGCGGGAGTGCTCGGCGCGTACATCGTGCTTTTTCCGAAGCAGCGCGTGACGACGTTGATCCCGATCTTCATCTTCATCACCGTTCGCGAGATTCCCGCTGTCTTCCTCCTCGGCTTCTGGATCGTCGTGCAGGTCTTCTTCGGCGCGGTGTCGATGAACGGCGATCTTCAGAGCGCCGGCGGCGTTGCCTACTTCGCGCACATCGGAGGTTTCATCGCCGGGATGCTGCTGATCGTCCTCCTCGGCGGTCTGCGCCGGCCACCTCTGCGTCCGGTGTCTCAGGACTATCGGTGGCGCAGCGGGCTTCTTTAAGACATTGCTTTTCAATAGGGCCATGGCTCTCTGCAAGAGTACTGCGGCTTTCTGCCTGAGCGCATTTCTGCTTTGTGGGAGATCCATGGATCTCCCCGCATGGTTAAGCATCCTCACACGAAGCGTGAGAAGAGCCTGGCAACGTCGACACCGGTGACGGTGTTCACGAACGTTCCGGTCCCGAGCTCGAAGCCCGCGACCGCGGCCACGCGCGGGAGAAGCTCGAGATACCAGTGTCCCCTCGGCTCGCCAGGGAACACGACAAACGCCCAGTTGAAGGAATCGCTGATCGCGCTCATGGCCCGGACCGACGACCGGAGCAACGCCGCAAGTTCGTGCGGTTCGTCGAGTTGGTTCTGGTGCACTTTGGGCACGATCCACTGCTGCCAGGCGAGGCGCGCGCCGCGCGGGGCAATCCATCGATAGTATTCGGACTCGGCGATCAGAGGATGTTCGCGCAGATCGCATAGCGGGCAGTTGGGAGCCTCCGCGAATGCAGCGCTCTCGCGCGCGATGCGCGCCGGGATGAACGGCGTCCCTACCAGTTGCGAGTGGAGATGCGGAATCGACGCGCCCGCCTTGCGCCCGTGGTTCTTGAAGATGCAGACGTATGCCGTCTTCGCGGCCAGCGCACGATACCGCTCGAAATAGAGCTCGACAACGCGCTGCGCATGATCGGGAGCGAGCGCGTCAAACGTGTGGTCGTGCAGCGCACTCTCGACGATGATCTCGGAGTGCGCGGTCGGCGGATACCGATTGGGAAAGACGCGGATCCGCCACGGATCGCCATCGCGGCAGATCTCCGGCGGTGTTTCGCTTTCGGCGCCGGGGCAGAACGGGCAGGGAGCGCCTTCGTAGACATCGGGCCGATCCTCGCGCTGCGGCGCGACGATCGCGGGCTCGCATGTGATCGGATTCAACTCCTCCGTCACGAACGCTCCAGGCGAACGGCGACGCGCACACGCTGCACTACGCCGTAGAGCGCGAAGAGGAGCACGACCACGGCCAGCCATTCGGCGACCGTCAGCCTCGCGAATTGCAACGCCTGCCATCCGTTCGTGAAGAGGCTGTACGAGACGATCGGCAGGATGATGATGCCAAGGACGAACTCGCCGCGGCCGATGGACTCGTAGCTGCGCTCGCCGTACGTGGCCTCGATCTGCGTGCCGATGTAGCCGTTGAGCATCGTCATGATGATGCCGGCCATCGCCAGCGGCTGGCGGACGTTGTTGCCGTAGAGCCAGCAAGCGGCAAGCAGCGTGTCGCCGGCGCGGTCGGCGCAGTGATCGAGAAAGTCGCCGAAGCGCGAGGTCTTGTTCTGCACGCGCGCCACGATGCCGTCGAGCGCATCGGCCAGTCCGCTGATGGCGATGAAGATGATTGCGACGAGGAAGAGCGACGGCCGCTGCCCGCCGTACGCCAGACACGCCGCGCCAATCAGGTTCAGCGCGAACGCAATGAGAGTGATCGCGTTCGGGGACAGCGGCATCCGCCGCGCCAGCGGCGTGAACCAGCGAGCGAGCCGCTCGCGCCAGGGGTGCATGAGCGGGATTGTATGCGGCGCGGGAGTCGGTTGTCGGGAGTCAGGGGTGCTTCCGCTTGATTCTCCGACAGAGACAAGAGATCAGAGACAAGAGATCAGAGATGAACCAGAGATCAGAGACGGGAGGTTGGGATGAGAAGAGATTGAATCGCTGATCCCGACCTTGACGTCTGATCTCCAGTCTCTGATTTTCCCTGATCTCTGCTGTCAGTAAATGATCACCGTGTCGTGCACATTCGCGATCTGGTAGAGCTTCTCGATATCGGCGTCGCCGAGTCGTACGCAGCCGTGCGAGACGGATTGTCCGAGCTTGTCCGGCTCGTCAGTCCCGTGAATGCCGTAGCCGTTGCCCATCTCCAGCCGGAACTTGCCGAGGACTTTGTCGTAGTGGCGCTGCTTGGTGTCGACGGGAGGCACGATGACGGCGTCACCGGCGACGATCGTCTTCCCGGGCTCAAGCTCGCGCTCGACGCCGTTGCTGACCTCGACCACCGTGTTGCCTTTCACTTTCAGCACGGGATTGCTGCTGCTGCTGTTGTTGTTGCCGCCACTCAGCCATGACCAGACGCCCGCGTCGGGTTTGCTCGACACAGGTTGCCCGGTGCGCGAATCAATACTCTGGCCGGGATCGAGATGGACGACGCGCATGCCGTTCTTTCGTGCTTCTTCCACGTAGTGCCAGTCGGGTGGCACCCACTGCGGATTCTCATCCTTGGAGATGATGTGAAGCTTCCCGATCGGCGTGTCGAAGAGAATCGTTTTTCCGTCGACGGCGAGCGTCGTTCCTTTGCCGGTCGAGCAAACAGCTTCGAAGATCGTCTGGCCGCTGCGGCGAACGTAAAGCTTGTTCTCGGCAGTCGAGACGAGAATGGTCTGGCCGGTGTCAGGGACGTCATCCGTCTGCTTTTCGACGTCCTGCAACTTCGATTGCAGTGCGTTCACGTTCGCGGTTTTCTGCGAAGCGGTGTTGCGCAGAGCGCTCGCTTTGCTGCCGCCACCCTCGTTGATGAGGCGATCGATCTCGGCGACGCGGTCGAGCCGGCGCTCGTCGCGCATGTTGATCGTCTCGCCGGCCAGGGCGAATGCCGCCAGTCCGAATGCCAGCACGAGAAGAGCCCAGGAGCCTAAGAATCCGATCCAGCGTTTCATTAGAAGATGTAGACCCTCGTTTCATTGGTAATCCGTGGCCAGATCGCCACCAGGTCCGCCTCGGGGACCATGAACGATCCCGGTTTCGGTCCCTGCAGCGGGCTTTCCGGCGGCGGCGGGGAGTGAATGACGTAGCTGTCCTGGAGAAAGATCACGTAGCGTCCCAGTCCGTTGGGAACGACGCGCCGCTCGGCCGGTTCGCGCTCACCGTGCATCGCATACACCCATTCGGGAACTGCCCACGCGGAGCCGTCTTCTTTGCCGGAGACGCTGAATCCGCCCTTGAGCGGAAGGAATGTCCAGGTCTTGCCGGTGGGTGACTTGATCGTTTTTGCTTCGCCGATCTGTACGTCCGTCTCGCGGACGATGTCGCGTCCGAATCGAAACTGCATCTTCTTCCGCTGCGTGTCGATGGAGATGTAGAACTGCGCGCTCTGCTGGCTCTGCAGATACTGCATGCGAGCGTCGATCTCGTGTTTGAGCTGCGCCTGCGTGAGGTCCATCTGCGAGAGCTCGTCGCGCATCCGGTTCAGTTCGACGGGCGAGCTCGCGCTGTGGCGGAAGAGGATCGCGGTCTTCTCTTCGATGACGTCGCGTTGGTGCTTGGCATACGCAAAGGTGCCTGCGGCGATGATCAGAAGAAGGAGGTTCAACCAGAGAGGCGGCCGCGGGAACGACCGGCGTTCGTGCCCATGCGGGCGAGGATCGGACATTGATCGTTGCTAGAGCGAGGGACGTGCCAGCCGCGGTCGCGGGGTCTCGAGGGTGCGCGGTCTCGCGGTGCTCGAAGATACAACGCTAAATGGGGGCCCGTGCCGCGCGAACTCGCGACCGCGTGACCGCGCCCTCGAAATGGAATAAGGCACGAAACCGTCAGCTTTCAACCGGGTCAGGAGACCTGGAATGGCGACTTCGCAGGCAGTGCGAGAGATTAGTGATCAGGATTTCGAAGAGCTCGTGAACAGCGGCCAGCCCGTATTTGTCGATTTTTGGGCGCCGTGGTGCGGTCCCTGCCGCATCATCGGACCGCTCGTCGAAGAGCTCGCGCCGTCGTATGACGGAAAAGTAGTCATCACGAAAATGAACGTCGACGAGAATCAGAACGTCCCGCAGAAGTTCGGCGTGACGTCGATTCCGACGCTGATGATCTTCAAGAACGGGAAGCTCGTCGACCGGGCCATCGGCGCGATGCCGAAACCGGCGCTCCAGCAGTTCATCGATCGAAACATCTAGATTGCAAAGAAAACGGCCGGCGAAAGCCGGCCGTTTTTCTTTGCGTTGTCGGTTGTCGGTTGATTGCGCTTCGCGCGTTGCAAAGAGACCCCCCCCAGCTCCTATGAAGCAAACAATCGGTCTCGTCTCGCTTGTGGTGCGCGAATACGATGAGGCGCTCGCCTTCTACGTAGGAGTCCTTGGTTTCGAACTGATCGAGGACTCGTTCGTTCCTGCGCAGAACAAGCGCTGGGTCGTGGTCGCGCCTCCCGGTTCGACGACGGAATCACGCCTTCTCCTGGCACGAGCAGCCAACGAGGAGCAGGCCACGCGCATTGGCAACCAGACGGGCGGCCGCGTCTTCCTCTTCCTCTACACGGACGACTTCGCCCGTGACTACCAGAACTATCGGGCGAAAGGCGTCACGTTCGTTCGCGAGCCCAAGCAGGAGCCGTACGGAACCGTGGCTGTGTTCCAGGACCTCTACGGCAATCTGTGGGACCTCGTCGAACTGAGCTCAATCGAGCAGGCGCAGTCGTCGCAGAAGGGCGACAGCCTGTGACGTTGCGCTGCACCGGGCTTGGAGCGGACTCGCTCCTTCCCGAGTGCGCTACTATCTCGCGCGCCAGCGGCTCCGGGACGCCGACAACCGACAACGCGCGAAGCGCAATCAACAGACAACGCGCGAAGCGCAATAACATGCTCTCCGATCTCGATGACATGATGCGTGAGCGCGAGCTCGACGCGCTCCTCGTGCCGATGCACGAGGCGATGCATCCGTCGTTTCGCTGGATCACGCGCGGCGCCAAGGTTACGCGCGGCTATGCCGTGAAGCTCGCCGGCCGCGATCCGCTCCTGATCTCGTATCCGATGGAGCGCGACGAGGCGTCCTCGACCGGCTTGACCACGCGCCTCATTCATGATTTTGGTTACGACGCCATCTTCAAGTTGGCGCCGAATGCCGCCGAGGGGTATGTCGCGTTCTTCGATGCCGTGCTGCGCGAGCTCGGCGCCAAATCAACCGTCGCCATCGTTGGCAATCTTCCGTTCCCGCTCTACCTCGGCATCGCGGAAGGACTCGAACGACGCGGCTGGAGGGTCTGGCGAGGCAGCGACGATCTCGTCCAACTTGCACGCAAGCGCAAGGAGCCGTGGGAGGTCGATGCCATCCGTTCCGTCGGCGAGCGCACCGAACAGGTCGTCGACCGCGTTCGCGAGGTTCTGCGCAACGCGACGATTGGCGATCGTCAACTCATTCACGACGGCCGTCCGCTCACGCTCGGCGATCTGAAGCGCCTCGTGTCGCACGAGATCGCGGCGCGCGGCATGGTGGAAGACCACGACACGATCCTGTCGCAGGGCCGCGATGCCGGCATCCCGCACTCACGCGGCGACGGGGACGCGATCGTGCGCCCCTCGGTGCCGATCGTCCTCGACATTTTTCCCGCCGATCGCGCCACCGGTTACTTCTTCGATCTCACCCGCACGTTTTGCGTAGGTCCCATCCCCGACGAACTGCATCGGATTCACGCCGACGTTCTGGAAGCGTTCGAGCTGGCGCGAAGCGAGATGCACGCCGGCACCTTCGCCTCCACGTACCAGGCGCTGGTCTGCGACTTCTTCGAGAAGCGCGGCTACGCGACGACGCGCTCGAATCCCTCCACGCTCGAAGGCTACGTCCACTCCCTCGGCCACGGCGTCGGTCTCGACGTTCACGAAAAACCGTCGTTCTCTCTCTCCCCGTCCAACGCCGACGTGATCGAGCGCGGCGACATCGTCACGATCGAGCCCGGCCTCTACTTCCCCGACCGCGAGATCGGCGTACGCATCGAAGACACCCTCGTCGTCGGCGACGACGGACGCGTGGAAACGCTCTGCCGGAGTGATCGGGGATTGGTTCCGTAGGAGTGCGGGCGTCTCGCCCCGTGAATGAGGACGGCGGCAAGTGGCGAAGGGATGTCGTGATCGAGGATGTAGGCCCGCGGGCGAGACGCCCACACTCCTTGGATCACCGATACTTCTTCAACGCCTTCGCCAGCGTCGATCCCTTGAGAAACGTCTCCTTTCGATAGCCAACGGTCTCGTCGTAGACGTAGACCGTCACGCCGGCAGGCTCCTCGAAGAAGAAGCGTGTGCCGAGGGCGCTGGCGCGAAAGGTCACTTTCTCCTTGCCGTCGTGCGAGAGCTCGCCGAGGAACATCGCCATCGGATGCGGGATGGTGGCGGGGGCGATTGTTTTGGATGAGGTGCTCGCAGGCGTTTTCGGCGGAGGAGTGGCCGCGGAGGCGATCGAGGCAAGCGAAGCGACGGACAGAGCGAGGGCGAGGAGACGAAATCGCATCATGAGATTGTAAGCTTCGCAGCAATGTTCCTCATCGACGGGCCGGAAGATGCCGCGATCACGTACGCCTTCGCGCACGGCGCGGGCGGCGCGATGGACACGCCGTTCATGACGACGGTGGCCCGCGCGCTTGGCGCTCGCGGCATCCGCGTCGTGCGGTTCGAGTTTCCGTACATGGCTGCGCGGCGGACGGGTGGGAAGCGCGGCGCTCCCGATCGCCAGCCGGTGCTGCTGGCGACATGGCGCGACGTCGTCGAAAAGTTGGGGAACCGTGAGCGGCTATTCATCGGCGGCAAATCGATGGGAGGGCGGATGGCGACGATGGTTGCCGATGAATTGGGCGTCCGAGGCCTTGTTTGTTTTGGATACCCGTTTCATCCGCCGGGACAGCCGGGGAAAGTGCGCACGGCGCATCTCGAGACGCTGGCCACGCCGATGCTGGTTCTGCAAGGGGAGCGTGATCCCTTCGGAAATCGCGAGGACGTGGCGACGTATCTCCTTTCGCCGTCGATCCAGGTCGAATGGCTCCCGGATGGCGACCACTCACTGAAGCCGCGGGCGAGCGCAGGAGTAACAGAAAAGGAGAATCTGGCCCGGGCGGTAGCAACCGCAGAAGCATTTATGGCTAGAATATTGCTCCCGAATGATTGACATGCGGTCACGTGCCCTGATCGTCGAAGATGATGCTGCTGCCCGCGGGCTTCTCGGACAATTGCTGGAGTCGCTGGACTTCACGTTCGATCTGGCCGCCGACGGCGAAGAAGCTCTGCGCAGCCTCGGCGAGCAGGAGTACGACGTCATCCTCCTCGATATCGTCTTGCCCAAAGTCAGCGGCATCGAGGTGATGGAGTCCCTCCAGCGCCATCGCCCGCGCCTTCTCGGCAAAGTCATCGTCGTCACAGGACTCGACATTCGGGAGATCCGGTCGCTCTTCCCGGCGGTGCATGAAACGCTGTCGAAGCCGGTGCTCCCGGGACGGCTGCGCGAGGCGGTCCGCTCCTGCATCACGCGGCGCGGTCAGGGTGCGGCAATCGTTGACGAACGAATCACGCCCGATTGACCCGGCGATCACGATTCGGCGCCGCATACTCCAATATCAGCTCATTTTTATGCCGCGACGCATGGTTGCCTGATGGCGCCTGCCTAGACTCCTCTGCACTGGGACATGCAGTACGCCTCCTCCGGAAGCGTGTTGTATGAGAGAGAGCAAAACGGGCGGTTGGAAGCGCGTAGCTTCCAACCGCCCGTGGTTTTTTGTCAGTGGCTTTTTATCAGTGGGACGCACGGCGGCGCGGCTGATGCTCGGCGATTGTTGCTTGCGACAGCCCGCCCGGTCCGTACGCGCTGACACGGAACTCGTACCCGAGGGATGTGTAAATAGTGGCGCTCTGGATGTCGGGAGCCAATATTTCGGCGGGAAACCACGTCTGGCCGAAGTCACGCGACTCTTCGATCAGGTATCCGTCTACTCCGGCAACGCTCTGCCACTCGATCAGTGCCGTGTTTCCAGTGATCAGGCTGATGACGTTGCTCGGCGCGGGAGGCGCCCCAGGCATCGGTGTCAGTTCCGTCATCAGGTAGAGGCGCGCTCTGGAGATGTACGACGGCGGCGCCATTTCAGGAATGACGAGAGCGATCTCTCCCGCATCATTCGCGGCCACCGACGGACCCCAGTATTGCGCAGAGTCCGCGGGGCCGACGGCCGTCGAGAGCGAGCCAAAAGGCAACCCTGATTGGTTGACCCGACTGGCAGCAAGCCAGCCCATGCCACTCCAATTCGGAGAGAACCGCCAGGCGACATCGTACGCGGACCCGTCCCACGTTACGTCGCTGGAGATGTTTCCGAACCACCGATTGTCGAACCAGTGGAAGACAGGAACCTCGGGATCGACTTGAAGCACGCCGCCTTCATCGCGCACGATCACGGTCGAGATGCCGGAAGGACCGTCGAGTGCGATGAGCGACTCCGCACCGCTTGACGCCACGTGTGCGCCGTAATGCACGCCGGGAATCACGATCGGCGTGGCATCGATGGCATCGCCGTCTGCGGAAACGCGCAGGACTCGAACGCGATGGGGAATCGGAGGCCCGCAATCGCCGCAGAACACGCCGTCCACCGTGACTTCGTTGAATGTGACGATGAACCGCTTGCCGTCCCAGGCCACGCCTGGCGCAGAGATGAGGGTGCTGGCAGGGACCTGGCTGCCGAATGCCTTGGGGATGGTCTTGATCCCGTCAGAGCCCACGAACGCGCCGAAGAGTTGTCTTCGATCTGTCCACACGATGAAGTAGCGGCTGCCACTCCACGCGACGGAGACCCGATCGGGAAGCTGGCTGGTGATGTGAAGGGCAGGTTTGTCGAGTAGGGCTCCGAATGGCGTCAAACGCGCCGAGAAGATTCCTGCGGGCTCGTTCCAAACGACGAGCGCCTCGGAAGCGCTGTGTGCGATGGCTGGTGAGGACTGAAACGGCTCATCCGGTTTGATCTGTGAGCCCAGCAGGATCCCCGAGCCGTCCAACGGCTCGCCGTCGTGACCGACGCGGCCTGCGACGGCAGCGTGAAATCCTTCTGATTGCTCGGTCCACGCAGCGGTAAAGCCGGCACCGTTCCCGGTCACCACTGCTGCCGGCTGAAACACCGGCGTCACCATCATTGGAGTCGCTTCACGCGGTGTAATGCCCGCCGCATCGACGGTAACGGCCAGTCTGGCCAGGCTGGAAGTCTTTGTGCTCAACGCGATCTCAATCGAATTTGCAGACGATGCCGCAGTGAGAAAGTTGCCGGTGCCAAGGCGCACAGGCTGCGTGTCGAGTAGCGCCCCGCCGTCGTTGATCCGGAGAGCGAACAACGCTGTGTCGTCGGGCGGCGATGGCAGGACGTTCCATACGACGACGAAGCCGGCGCCGACCGGCAGGATGGCCACATGGGAGAGAGGCGGAGCACCAGCGTCAGGCAGTTCCGTGCGGGTGAGTCCACCGTCCGCGCGAATGGAGGCGGTTGACAGCCCATCTGTTGATGGATCAATCCACGCAAGTGCCACTAGCGCGCCTTTCGCCGCTACTGCGACGGGTAAACGCGACTTGCCCGAAGGCGGCTCGATTTCGATCGTTGACAGAATCGAGCCGTCGTTCCCAACGCGCCATTCGTTGATCCCTGATTGACCGGCCGTGACTACAGAGAAGTCGCCGCCTGACACCGTGACGGCATACGAATCGGTTACCGAGATCGGAAGCGGAAACCGCCGCACGAGTGCTCCATTGAGGTCGTAGAGAGATGCCTTGATTCCGGCCGGCGAGATGAAGCTCAGGTCGACGATGAGGATGTGACTTCCATTGAAGGCCAACCGCGGTTCGTCCAGGTTGGGGACATCGAGGTGTGCGCTGCCTGCGAGCAGCCCGTCCGAGGTCAGCAGGCCGAATGATGGCCCGTTCTCCCCGGTCCAGATCGCCAGGTATCCGCTGCCGGCAGCCGTCAACTGCAGCGCTCTCGGGTTCCCAAGCGGGAGGATCGGGAAGGCCGGCGGCGTGGCATCGCTGGAAGAGTCGGACAATGCTCCGTAGATCCCTGCCATTGACCAGATAGTCAGGAAGTGGTTTCCGTTGAACGCGATCGACGGATCGCTGACGTACGCATCGCTTGGCGCGAAACGAACTGTCGAGACGTCACGGCCAGCAGCGAATAGCGGGAGAGGTATCAGCAGTAGAACGAGGAGCCAGCGCATGTTGCATTAGGTAACGTTCCTGACTTGCTGAGCGCCCATCAAGCAACCTCAGCAAATCGAGAGCGCTTGACAATCCCTTCGTCAGTGAGACGCGCGGCGGCGCTGCATGCTGCCGATGCTCGTGATCGTTCCTTCCGACACTCCGCCCGGCCCGAATGCCCTGACGCGAAAGAGATTGCCTGCATGCGCGAACACGCTAATCGTGCGCGCATCGCCGGAGATGACGTTGTACCAGTACCAGGTGGTGCCGAAGTCCAACGACAATTCGAGTACGAATCCGGCCGGCGTGTCACTCTGTTGCCAGTCGATGCGCGCCGTATTGCCCGCGAAGTAACTGACTACGTTCCTCGGTGCGGGCGGCGGTGCAGGCATTGGCTCGAGCTCGGACGCGAGATAGAGGCGAGCCCGCGCGAGCGACGACGGCCCTGCTGCTTCCGAAATGGCGAACGCCGTGACACCGGCTTCGTTGACTGCGATCGATGGTCGTCCGAACCACACCGTGCCGCCATTGGAAAGCGCGCCGCCGGTGGCCACAAATCGGTAATCGAGTGGCGAGCCCGATCGTGTCACATGAGCCGCGCCCAGCCAGCTCGGACCCGGATCTGCGCCCAGGTATCTCCAGCCGACGGTGTATGTCGCACCATCCCACGCCACGGCGCTCGAAAGGGACGAAAACCATGGGAACAGCGGAGTCTCTGCATCGAGAGTCAGTCCGCTCTCGTCGTGGACCGTGATGGTTGAGACCTGGCCGGAGCCTTCGAGAGCGATCAACGACTCCGCCCCACTCGAAGCCACGTGCGCGCGAGTGTGAGTGCCGCTGATCGTCGGCGGCGCGCTGTCGATCGCGTCGCCATCCGCGGATACGCGCATCACGCGAAAATGGCCTTGGCTTGGTGATGGGGATGGGCAGACGGAAAGGGTACATGGGATGTTCGGCGCTTCGCCGAAGACGACGATGAAGTGTTGCCCGTCCCAGGCCACATCCGGTTCGAGCTCGAGATTCGCGGGAGCAAGCTGTCCGATCACCAAGGGTTCACCGAAAAACGAGCGAGGTGGAGTCGAGGAGCCGTCGGATGCGATGAAGGCGCCGAGCAGCTGATACCCGTTCGACCAGACGACAAAGTAGCGGCTGCCATTCCACGCCACCGCGACGTCCGACGGGAAGGTTTTGCCAGAGGTCAGGACACCCGTATTGAGCGGCATGCCCGAGGGAGACAGCCGTTCCGCGAATACGTTGCCGTCAGCGACCCACACCACGAGTGTTTCGGATGGACTGTGGGCGATCGACATCGACTGCACGTAACTCTGATCGATCGAAGCGCCCGTGCCCGCGATCGGTTCGCCGGCGGCGCTCGCCACCTGCGACACGACGGTGCTACGACTCTGTACGGACTCGATCCACGCCGCCGTGAAGCCGGAGCCGTTCCCTGTCACGACCGGCGACAGTTGATTCACTGCCGGCGGCAACGTCGTCAAATCGTGTCCCGCGGCGAAGAGCGACGACGAGAAGAGAGTCGTGAGAATCAAAACGGAAGTGCGCATCATCGGTTACCGGGCATCGGTCAGAACGCCCGCCGCCGCACGGAAAACTCCGATGCGAGATAGAACCGCGCGCGGTCGATCAGCCAGACCGCGTTGAGCTCGGTCGTGACGATGGCGCCAGCGGGCATGATCGAGTCCCGAACCGCCGATCCACCGCGAAGCGCAACCGTATGCACGAAGGTCGATCCGCCAAGCGTCGTCCAGGCAGCGACAGTGTGGCCTGCGTTTCTGTCCGGGTACATTGAGGTGAAGTGCCAGCGGGAAACGTAGTGCAGGCATTCTTGCCTGCTACCGGCGGGCGTCCTCGCCCGGCGGTGGTCCTCGAAATGGAACGACAACTCGTAGTTCCGTTGGCTGTTAGGCGCAAAAACACCGACGGGCAGGGACGCGGGTAGCAGGTGTGGACACCTGCACTACTTGGCCTCGGCGATTCTGTCCGGGTACATTGCGGTGAAGGGCCAGTTCTCCATGCCGCAACGTAGTGCAGGCATTCTTGCCTGCAACCGGCGGGCGTCCTCGCCCGGCGGTGGTTCTCGAAACGAAACGACAACTCGTAGCTTCCCTTGGCTGTTAGGCGCAAAAACACCGACGGGCAGGGACGCCCGTCGGTAGCAGGTGTGGACACCTGCACTACTTGGCCTCGGCGATTCTGTGCGGGTACATCGCGGTGAAGGGCCAGTTCTCCATGCCACACGCAGCGGGGTTGCTGACCGAGGCCTGCATGACAGGATTGGACATGCGTATGCGGTTGCGCAGCGATGTGCGCTGCGCCGGCGCGAGGTCAATCTGTATCTCGTCGACGGTGACGGTGGGGATGGGCACTTCGGGTGGTGAGGTTTGCGCTAAATATAACGCGCGGGTGTCTAGGAAGATACGCGGCAGGGGTGTGGATAAGTGACCGCGTCACGAGTCTCGAACATCGGTCTCAGGGTGTCGAGGAGGAATGAACTGTGTAGTTGCGGCCTCGCGATCATCGAAGCACTTAACAAAGCTTTCGCGAAGGGCTGTCTCGTTTGGGTCTTTTAACTGGGTTATAAAGGTCGTGAAATGGGCTTCGACATTCGAGAGCACGTGCCATGGATCGATGACGATTGTTACGACGGGGAAGCTCTGCTTTGGCTCAAATAGAAAACCGAGAGGTCCACCATCGCGGCGCACGACTATCTTACCCTTAGTCATACCTTCGTGATATAGGCCACAACGGAGTTGGCGGTATATCTCACGGAGCACAGCGTCTTGAACGTTGGGATTCTGTGCGAACTTGAGGCGTGCAGGTATCTCGGGGAAAACCTTGAGGAAACCTGCACTAAAGAATTCGAGGGACTTTCCTTCGCTGGGCCGACCACGGTAGAACGCTTCAATCGCCTCGAAGTAACTGCTAACCAGCATGAGGATCGCAAATCCAGCATGTTCGGAGAGGTTGTACTGGTCGGATGCGAGCGCGTGGGCGTGATTTAGAATTCTGCCGCGGACCTGAACCTCAAAGGCGGCAATCCTTTCATCAACTGTGGGGATCAGCGGGGCCATCATGCGATGGCATGGTAACAGGCTGTGAAGCTTTCTACACCCCAGCCCCGGAAACGACCGCACGAGTCCGAGAGTCGGCGGCGGGATGAAGCCTGAGCCGGCCTGGGCGTTCATGAACCTGCTGCAATCGTCAAGGTGCTTAGGGTGGTAAGATAGTACGTTGCACGAAAGGATGCCTCCCGCGCAGAATCTGTGGGTCTTTTCCGATTGAAGCAGCAGTAGTCGCTGTGGGAGGTGTGGGAAACGCGGGTGGATGTGTGGGC
>OLLN01000058.1_pt1 | contig 25648 bp, 19 predicted proteins | sample 1604281 | NCBI WGS metagenome assembly OLLN01 (sample SAMEA104055716, study PRJEB20765) | soil metagenome | biome: Arctic tundra; feature: Polygonal ground; material: soil | place: USA | collected 2011-09 | depth 0-0.5 m | reverse complement strand
AAGGTTCTTCTGTAGGAAAAAATATCTTCTGAGGAGGGTGAATGGAGGGCTTCGGATCAATCCAAAGTTGATCCGGATCAAACGAGAGTTGATCCGGAGGAAAGAAGAGTTGATCCGGATCAACCCGAAGTTGATCCGGAGGAAAAAAAAGATGATCCGGATCAATCCAAAGTTGATCCGCGGAGGAAAAAAAGATGATCCGGATCAATCCAAAGTTGATCCGGAGGAAAGAAAAGATGATCCGGATCAATCCAGAGTTGATCCGGAGGAAAAAAAAGATGATCCGGATCAATCCAGAGTTGATCCGGAGGAAAAAAAAGATGATCGGGATCAATCCAGAGATGATCCGGAAGGGGAAAAAAGATGATCCGGATCAATCCAAAGATGATCCGGATCAAAGAAAAGATGATCGGAATCGGCCGTTCTGGGCGGCAGAGGGTCAGGCCTTTGTTTTCCTGTCAGTTGTAATTCATTGATAGCCAGTTACTTATGCGCCGGAGCGCCGGCGGCTCGCCGCCGAGGCTACCGGCGAATGTTCGGAGTCTTGCCGGTTCGGCGACGGGGCGCCGCCGGCCGGCGGTCAGGATAGGTAAACTCGCGTCGAATGCCCCGAACCCAATCTCGTACCCCTGCGCTGCTGGTCGCCTCCGCGGCGCTGATCGCCTTCATCGTCCTCGCCCTCGGCGATCTCCTGACCACTTCGCCGACCTACGACGAGACGGTGCACCTCGTCGCCGGCTACTCCTACCTCATCACCCACGACTACCGCCTCAACCCCGAGCATCCGCCGCTCGTGAAAATGATCGCGGCGCTGCCGCTCCTCGGCATGCGCGTCTGGCCGGCGGGCTTCCGCCAGCCGGCTGACGGCGCGCGCGCCTTCGCCTACTTCCGCGAGGCCTGGGCCATGTCGCTGGCCAACCCGGGATTCTCCGAATGGCGCGTGGCGCAGTTGCTCCTGTACGGAATGCGCGACCGGCTCAACGTCGATCCGCTCGACGCGCCGGCGACCGTGGCTTACGCGCACGAAGACTTCATGAACGATGCCGATGCCATGTTCCGCAGCGCGCGCCTGATGATGCTGGTTCTCGGCGTGGCGCTGGCAATGCTCGTGTTCGCCTGGTCGTACGAGATATGGGGCGCGTGGGCTGCGACGTTCTCGCTGCTCTTGATCTGCTTCGACCCGAACTTCATCGCCCACAGCACGCTGGTGGCCACGGACGTCCCCGCTGCGCTGGCGTACACGGCGACGATGTATGCCTTCTGGCGATTCACGCGGCGGATGACGGTTGGGCGGGGGGTGGCGTTCGCCGTCGCCTTCGGTGTGGCGCAGACGGTGAAGTACTCGGCAGTGCTGCTGGCACCGATCGTCGTGCTGGTGGCGATCGTCATGATCGTACGCGACCGCCGTCGCGCGTGGCCGTTGCTCGCTGCGATAACCGGGGCCGCGCTGTGCGCCGTCATCATCATTTGGGCGGTCTACGGCTTCCGGGAATCGGCGGCGCCCGACCCCGAAGCGGCGCGCCGCGAAGAGATCGCGGTGCGGCAAACGCTCAAGCAGCGCGTCCTCGACGCGCCCGACGTCTGGCCCACCGGGCGCCTCGACGTCCACCGCGCCGTCGACCGCTGGGCAGCCATGGACACCCTGGCGAACACGATGCCAGACACGGCCAGCGAGGCCGACGTGCGTCGCGCCATGCGCACCAGCGGCCCGGGCATGACCGGACGACTGCTCCTCTTCGCCAACGAGCACCATCTGTTGCCGGAGGCGTACCTGTTCGGTTTCGCCTCGACGGTCTCCAGCTCGCTGCTGCGCTCGTCGTACCTCGATGGCCGCTACTCGAACACCGGCTTCCCCGACTACTTCCTCAAGACATTCTTCTGGAAGACGCCGCTGCCCATCATCGCCGCGCTGGTCGTCGGGTTGGTGCTTGCGTGGCGGCGGCGGAAGGAGGGACTGGGCGTCCTGGCCATCCCTGTAGCGGTCTACGCTCTGTACGCAGTCACCGCGCACATCAATATCGGTCACCGCCATCTCTTCCCCATCCTCCCCTTCCTTTACGTGCTCTGCGGCGCGGCGGGGGTGTGGTGGTCATCGCTGCGGAAGCGGCGTGCGCTCGTTGGCGTCCTCGCGGCCGCGTGGCTCGCGCTCGGCGCGCTCGTGGTCGTTCTCCCGCGGCCGGCGTTGGTCGTCAACCAGCATCTCGCCTACATCAACGAATTCGGCGGTGGGCCGCGCGCGGGAGCGCTGAAGCTCTCCGACTCGAATTTCGACTGGGGGCAGGATCTGAAGCGCCTCGGGCAGTGGTACGCGGCGAGCGGGATCAAGGAGCCGATCAACCTCGTCTACTTCGGCAACGCCGACCCGCGCAGCTATGGCATTCGCTATCTCAACTTGCGGACCCCCGATTTTCCCGAGCCCCAGGGGCCCGGATGGTTTGCCATCAGCCAGACGGACTACGCCGGCATTGAGTTCGATCCCAACCATCGCAGTGGCTACTGGCAGTCGATGCTGGCACGCCACGGCGCGCATCGCGTAGAGACGCCCGCATACTCGATCTTCGTCTACCGGCTCACCGGCCCCTGAACGCCGGCGCACGTTCTCGAAGAACGCGGGCATCCCCTCGTATGGGAAGGCGAGCAAGTGTTGCGACGACCCCGGAATTGCCACGAATCGTCATGCGCATGGAATCTGCAATCTGGGACCATAACTGATGAGCATCCGTCCACTACCACCTGATGATGAGCAGCAGAAACTCGATCTCGAAGCGGTCGAGGTGCATCTGCTCACCGAAGGCATCTACCAGCACTACGGCTTCGATTTTCGCGACTACGCGCTCCCGTCGCTTCGGCGCAGGCTCTGGAAGCGGATCTACGCGGAAGGGTTGGTTACGATCTCGGGACTACAGGAGAAGGTGCTGCACGATCCGTCGTGCATGGAGCGGCTGCTTCTCGATCTCTCGATCAACACGACGGCGATGTTCCGCGACCCGTCGTTCTATCTCGCCTTTCGCCAGAAGATCGTCCCGCTGCTGCGCACGTATCCGTTCGTGCGCATCTGGCACGCGGGCTGTTCCACTGGCGAAGAGGTCTATTCGATGGCCATCCTGCTGCAGGAGGAAGGGCTGCTCGATCGCAGCCGCATCTACGCCACCGACATCAACGAGGCCGTGCTGCAGCGCGCCAAGGACGGCATCTTTCCGCTGAACACGATGCAGGAGAACACGGCCAACTACATCGCCGCCGGCGGTACGGGGACGTTCTCGAAGTACTACACGGCCCGCTACGACTACTCACTCTTCCGGCCGTCATTGCGCGAGAACGTGGTCTTCGCGCAACACAACCTCGTCACCGACGCATCGTTCAATCACTTCAACGTCATCTTTTGCCGCAACGTCCTCATCTACTTTAACAATCAGTTGCAGGAGCGCGTGCAGGAGCTCTTTCTCAACAGTCTCGAGATGTTCGGCATCCTCGGCCTCGGCAAGAAGGAGACGATCCGCTACACGAACGTATCCAACAACTACGAAGAGCTCGATGTCGAGGAGAGGTTGTATCGGAGGATTCGGTGAGCGGCGGATTGGAGTCAGGTCTGAAGTGTGAAACGACGAAAAGAGCCTTCGCGCAAGAACGAGGATCAATCTTCGTCACTTCACACTTCAGACCTGACCCCAATCGGTGGGCATCGAGGCGCTTTGGCGATACCGGATGGAGCCCTGTCGTCGCGCCGCCGCGCAACCGCGCCGCTACGCTACCCCGCAACCGCGCTCTCGAGCTCATCGTCATCGGCTGCTCCCTCGGCGGCATGCATGCGTTGCAGGTGATTCTGAGCAACCTCACGCGCGGCTTCTGCGTGCCGATCGTGGTCGCGCAGCACCGGCACAAGAAATCGACTGAAGAATTGCCGGCCTACTTCCGCCGCGAGACCGATCTTAGAGTCGTTGACGCCGAAGACAAACAGTGGATCGAGCCCGGCTTCGTCTATCTGGCGCCGGCCGATTATCACCTCCTCATCGAGCGCAACGGTGCTCGTGGAGAGCTCAGCCTCTCGGTCGATGAGCGCGTTCACTACTCCCGTCCATCGATTGACGTCCTTTTCGAATCAGCCGCCGATGCGTACAGCGACCGGCTCATCGGCATCGTGCTCACGGGGTCGAACGACGACGGCGCGCACGGTGCGGCCAGGATCAAAGCGCGCGGTGGCATCGTCGTCGCGCAGGATCCAGCGACCGCCGAAGCGCCGGCAATGCCGCGCGCGGCCATCGCGGCATCACACGTGGATCAGATCTTGCGTTTGGAAGAGATCGCGCCCTTCCTGGTCGAGGTCTGTCAGGCCAGCGTGAGCCATTCATGACGCCGTTCCCTGATGAGAAGGTGAATATTCTGCTGATCGACGACCAGCGAAATAATCTCCTCGCCCTCGAGTCGATCCTCGGCAACGAGCAGAACCTCGTGCGGGCCGAGTCTGGCCGCGCTGCGCTTCGCGCCCTGCTCGATGACGAGTTCGCCGTCATTCTGCTCGACGTCCAGATGCCCGACCTCGACGGCTTCGAGACAGCCAGTCTCATCCGCGAACGCGACAAATCGCGCGATACACCGATCATCTTTCTGACAGCGCTGAGCCGCAGCGAGACGCACGTCTTTCGCGGATACGAGCTCGGTGCCGTCGACTACATCTTCAAGCCGTTCGAGCCGGAGATTCTGCGGTCGAAGGTCAATGTCTTCGTCGAGCTGTTCCGAAAGACGCAGGCGCTGACGAGGCAGGCGCACGAACTGGCGCGTCTTAGCAAGCAGAATGAGCTGATCCTCAACGCTGCCGCCGAGGGCGTCCTGGGCGTCGATCTCGAAGGCGTGGCCACGCTCGTCAATCCGGCGGCTGCCAGGATGATGGGACGCCGCGCCGATGAGGTCAGAGGACGTCAGGTCCACGCGCTGCTGCACCCGGCATTCCCCGGCGTCGCCACGTGCGATAGCGAACGCTGCGCGCTGAATGCAGCCCTTCACGGCGACCGTATGCGCGACCAGATGGGCGATACGTTCTTTCGCGACGACGGTGCCAGTTTTCCGGTCGAGTTCTGCGTCTCGCTGATGAACGACGAGGACGATCAGGCCGTCGGCTCCGTCATCACGTTCCGCGACGTCAGCGAGAAGCGCGCCGCGGCGCTCGCTGCCGAGAACGAGCGCCGCTACCGCGAGGCGGAGTCGCAGAACCGCGCCAAGGACAACTTCCTGGCGACGCTGTCGCACGAGCTGCGCACGCCGATGACCTCGATCCTCGGATGGGTCCAGTTCCTCCGCACCGGCGAGTTCTCGAACGACGAGTTGTTCGAGGCGCTGCACATGATCGAGAACAGCGCCCGCCTGCAGAAGCGCCTCATCGACGACATGCTCGACGTCTCCCGCATCATCCTCGGCAAGTTCCAGGTCGATCTGCGGCCCACGCACCTGTCGGAGATCGTCGAAGCGGCCGTGACCAACGCACGTCCCGACGCAACGGAGCGCGGCGTGCGCCTGACTCTCGACCTCGTGCGTCCGCCCGACGATGTGGTCGACGCCGACGCCGTCCGCCTGCAGCAGGTCATCGGCAACATCCTCTCGAACGCCATCAAGTTCACGCCGTCAGGCAAGCAGGTCGATCTTCGCCTCGACCGCGTCGATCACAAACTACAGATCAGCGTGAGCGACGAAGGGGAAGGGATCGAGCCGTCGTTCCTCCCGCACGTCTTCGAGCGTCTGCGCCAGGCCGACGCTTCGGCAAAACGAAGCGGACTCGGACTCGGCCTCGCCATCGCCCGCCACATCATCGACCTCCACCACGGCGACATCCGCGCGGAGTCGGAAGGCCTGGGCAAGGGTGCGCGATTTACCATCACGCTTTCGGTCGTCGAGCACACGCGGATGAGCGGCGGCCGGGATGAAGATGTCGTGCGGGCCTAGAGCCAAAAGCACAGACAAGAGTGTCTGTGCCACATCGAACCGGCATGAAGCACAAACAATAGTGAGTTCCGCAAGAGCCCGAAGCAGTGTGGCACAGACACTCTTGTCTGTGCTTCATTCTCACAGCAGCGTGCAAGCCTCCTCGAACGCCAACCTCGGATTCCGTGGCTGCACCTTCGAGGCATCGCCGTAGCCGAGGTTGATGAGGAAGTTCGACTTGACATGGCCCTCGGGGAAGAACTCCTGATCACATCCCTCGCACTCGCGGCCGGCCTCAAAGAAATCACGATCCAGCCGGGCGTTGTCGAAGCCTGACATCGGCCCGCAGTCGAGGCCGAGGCCGCGCGCAGCGATGAGGAGATAGGCGCCCTGTAATGACGAATTGCGCCGCGCCGTCATCTCGATCAATTGCGGATTCGAAGCAAAGTTGTCGCGCATGCCAGGAGCGTGCGGAAAGAGCTTCGGCAGCTTCTCGTAGAACTTCAGGTCGTAGGCAACGACGACCGTGACCGGGGCAGCCATCGTCTTCTCGACATTCCCCGGCGCAAGGCTCGGCTTCAGCCGCTCCTTCGCCGCCTTCGACCGGATGAAGAGGAAGCGCGCCGGATTCGTGTTCGCGCTCGTCGGCCCCCACTTCATCGTGTCGTAGAGCTCGCGCAGCGTTTCATCACTGACCGGCTTGTCGAGCCACGCCGTATGCGTGCGTGCGTTGCGGAAAATGAGATCGAGACAGGGATCGTTCGCCATGCGCTTGATGCCTGCATGAAGCAGACCTGATTATTGCGCTTCGCGCGTTGTCGGTTGTCAGTTAGTTGCGCTTCGCGCGTTGTCGCTTCGCGACTCTCCGTTTCTGACAACGCGGCGAAGCCGCAACTAACCGACAACCGACAACGCGGCGCCCGCCAGGGCGCCGCAATCATTCCGCTGCCGCGATCTGGTACTGCTCGATCTTCCCGTCCGGCATGATGAACGTCGTCAGGCGCAGCGTCTTCTTCGGGAACTTGATCGTGTAGCGGCGCAGCGTCATGCCGCCGCGGAGCGACTGGCCGGCTTGCGAGAAATCCTGCGGTGTGCCGAGGGGAGCGAGGCTAGAGGCGAAGTCTTTGATGGCCTGATCGTCGAAGTATGCATTTGCGTTCGACGTGAATTGCGAGCGGTCGATGCGTCCCTTTTGCAGCTCGTCGAAGATCTTGCGCATCTGCTCGGTCGTCTTCGGAGTGGCGGGATCGGTTGATGCGAAAAGAGCCTTGCTGATCCCGCCCGCGATCTGCTCCGAGGCGCTGGTAGCGTCCATGTTGGTGAGGACGACGATAGCGACGCGGTCGTCGGGATAGACCTCGTTGCGCGCGGTAAAGCCGGAGACCTCGCCACCGTGCGAGATGATGCGCTTCCCGTTGGCGATCCCGACGCTGACGCCGAGTCCATATCGCGATCCCACGCCATTCGACATCGGCACCTCGGCTTCCAGCACGCGGTACGACTCCGGCTTCAGGACCGTCTGGTCGATCATCGAAATGTCCCACAGCGCGAGATCGTGCGCGGTCATGGCCAGCTCGCCGGCGGCGAACATCCATCCGCGTCCTTCTTTCGGTGCGGGGCGCAGCGGTCCGAGGGCGTAGCGGAGATAGCGCATCGGATCTTCGGGGCCGAGGGGCGCGGCGTCGGTGTTCGAGACAGTGGTCATGTGAAGGGGAACGAAGACGCGCTTCTGCAAGAAGTCGAGCAGTGGCTCTCCCGCCACCTTCTCCGCGATCATGCCCGCGACGACGTAGTTCGTATTGCTGTACTGCCACTTCGCACCCGGTTCGAAGTCGAGCGGCTTCTTCGCCCAGCCGGCGACGATCTCCGGCGCCGTGACCGGCTGCATCATCATCGGCATGACGTAGTCCTGCGGCCAGAAGTCCTGGTAGCCGGACGTCATCGAAAGGATCTGCCGGATGGTGACGTCGCCGGCACGCGTGAGATCGGGCAGCCAGCGGATGACTTTGTCGTCGAGCGAGAGCTTGCCCTCCTCGGCGAGCAGAAGCAGCGCAGTGGCCGTGAACTGTTTGCTGATCGAGCCGATCGAGTAGCGCATTTTCGGCGAGGCCGCCAGCTTCGTCTCGAGATTGGCCGTGCCGTAGGCGTTCGTGTAGACGATCTTGCCGTCGCGGACGACCGCGATCGAAGCGCTCGGCGTGCCGGTCTTGGCGAGGATTTCATTTGCCGATTTGTCGATGCTGGCCCGCATGTCGGCGGGCAAGTCCTGGGCATGGAGGACGGCGGTGATTCCGAGTGCGAGGAGGATGAAGACGATTCTGCGCATCGCGCGATTCTAATGGAGACCGGTCACGCGGAGCCGCGGAGAACGCGGAGAGAAGAACCTCCGCGACTCCGCGTCTCCGCGTGAAACGGTTCTACTTCGTCTCTTTCAGCCCTCTCTCTATCAGCAATGGCTCGACGATCGGATCGCGGCCGCGGAAGGCGCGGTATAGCGCGGCTTCGTCCATCGTACCGCCGCGCGACAGGATCATGTCGCGGAAGCGCTGGCCGTTGGCGCGCGTCATCCCGCCGTGCTCCTTGAACCAGTAGTACGCGTCGTCGTCGATCAGCTCGCTCCAGAGGTACGCGTAGTAGCCGGCCGAGTAGCCGCCGCCCCAGATGTGCGAGAAGTAGGTCGTGTGGTAGCGCGGCGGCACTGTGGTCATGGCGATCTTGAAACGCTCGAGCGCCGCCGGCTCGAAGACGCTTACGTCCGCCAGCGGCGCGCCGTCCGCCTGCGTGTGCCAGGCCATGTCGAGCAGCGCGGCGGCCAGATACTCAACCGTCGCGTAGCCCTGGTTGAACGTGCGCGACTTCTTGATGCGGTCGACCAGCGCCTGGGGGATGGGCTTGCCGGTCTGGTAGTGCTTGGCGTAGTTCGCAAAGACCTTCGGCTCGAGCGCCCAGTGCTCATTGAACTGCGACGGGAACTCGACGAAGTCGCGCGGTACGTTGGTGCCGGCCAGCGTCGGGTACTTCACGTTCGAGAGCATGCCGTGCAGCGCATGGCCGAACTCGTGGAAGATTGCGGTGACATTGTCGAAGGTCAGCAGCACCGGCTGGCCGGGTGCCGGCTTCGTGAAGTTGAGGACGTTGAAGACGACCGGCCGCGTGCCGAGGAGGCCCGACTGATCGACGAAGCTGTCCATCCAGGCGCCGCCGCTCTTGTTCGAGCGCGCGAAGTAGTCGCCGTAGTAGAGCGCGATCGACTTGCCGTCAGCGTCGAAGACCTCGAACACGCGCACGTCGGGCTGGTAGACGGGGATGTCGTGACGCTCTTTGAACGTCAGCCCGTAGAGCTGATTCGCGGCGTAGAACACGCCGTTCTGCAGGACGTTGTTCAGCTCGAAGTTCGGCCGCACCTGCGACTCATCGAGGTCGTACTCGGCCTTGCGCACCTTCTCGGAGTAGAGCTCCCAATCCTGCGGGCCGAGCTGGAAGCCGCCTTTCTCCGCGTCGATGACTTTCTGCATCTTCGCGGCCTCGGAGCGCGCCTTCGCCGTCGATGCCGGCACTAGGTCGCTCAGCAGCTTGATGGCGTTCTCGGGAGTCTTGGCCATCTGATCGTCGAGCGAATAGGCGGCGTAAGTGGGAAAGCCGAGGAGCTTAGCTTTCGTGGCGCGAAGCTGAGCAAGGCGGGTCACGATCGCTTTCGTGTCGTTCGGCCCGCCGTGATTGCCGCGCTGGATCGACGCGTTGAAGAGACGCTCGCGGACGGCGCGGGTGGTGAGATAGGTCAGCGCCGGTTGCTGCGTCGTGTTCTGCAGCGTCAGCACGTACTTGCCGTCGAGCTTGCGCTCTTTGGCGCGGTCGGCAGCGGCAGCGATGTCGGAGTCGGGCAGTCCGGCCAGCTCTGCTTTCGTGTCGACAACGATGGCCGAGGCGTCGGTGTCGGCGAGAACGTGCTCGCGGAACTTCGTCGTCAGCGTCGACTCTTCCTGATTGAGCGCGCGCAACTTGGCCTGATCGGCGTCATTGAGCTGCGCCCCGGCGCGGACGAACTGCTTGTAGTAACGCTCGATGAGAAACTTCGACTCGGCGTCGAGGCCGCTCGCGGCGCGCCCGTCGTAGAGTGTCTTGACCCGCGCATACAGCTTCGGGTTCATGTAGATCGCATCCCCGTGCGCCGCCAGCTTCGGCGACTCCTCGGCCTCGATCTTCTGGAACGCATCGTTCGTATTCGACTGCGTGAGGTTGAAGAAGATCTTGGACGCGCGCGTCAGCAGCGCCCCCGACCGCTCCATCGCCTCGATCGTGTTGGCGAAGGTCGGCGGCGCCGGATCGTTGGCGATGGCATCGATCTCCCGGAGCTGGACCTTCATCCCTTCCTCGATGGCGGGCTGGTAGTCAGTGTCCTTGATCTGATCGAACGGCGGCGCCTGATACAGCAGCGGGCTGGCGGTGGAGAGAGGGTTCTGTCGTGCCGGCACGTCGGACGTCTGCGCCTGCAACGCGCATGTGCCGAGCACGATGACTAAGACAAGGATCGTCGGAATGCTAGTTTTCATGACGGTGGGGAACAAGGGAAGAGGGCGGCGTCATCCCGGGGTGTGAAATCCGAATGTACGACGGTTTCGAACGGTGATGGCGAGCACGACGCGCGAAAATGGCTTTGAGCCACTGACGAAAACGTGTTGGGATACTCTGCCTGACGTCCTCCACTTCTGATGAGGGCAAGAGCTGATTACTTTGGTTCCACGTCCTTGCCGAGTGGTGGCGCGGATTGCAGCAGTCGCGAAAGGGCGACATTGAGAAACGACATCATGGCGCCGGACTTGGCTAGGAAGTACTCGGGACCCTCGCCAGGTGTCACGGAGAATGGCAGGTTCTTTTCGATAGTGTCGTTGAACCGCTGGAGTTGAATATCGAACTCCTTTGGTATGACGTTGTGCACCATTTGATTGCGAAGGGTATTGAGGGATCGCACAGAAGACCAGACCCAAGCAGAGCCGAAACGGGATGGCTCTGGGTGCAGTGCTTGAGCCAAAGCCACCCGCTGGCTGAAAGATAATCTTGCATCTGCAAGCGGCTCTCTGTTGTAGACGGCTCGTTCAACAAAAGACTGCAATTGCTCTTCGATCAAGAGGTGCGCTTTCAGCAGCACCATTTGGATGTCCGCGCCTGGACGTAGACCGAGTAGCTTCTGGAAACGCTCAACGTCACTAAGAATGAGATCTTTGATGCTCACGGCACGCTATTCTGGTCAGTAAACTAAGGGAATGTATCTATGGTTGTGATAATCGCACATCATATGTCGGCACAGCGAACGTTGCCAACGCCGCGCGAATGATCTCGGCTACTTCGTCGTCAACATGCTCGCCCCGAACCTTCTTCGGCGATGCCCACGTCCCCATCACGCGCCAGTTCATGATCGTCAATGTCTCGACGAGTGAGGCTTGCGCGTACTGGCCGCCGACGGGCGAGGCGCTGATCAGGGCGATTGGTTTGTCGACGAGGGCGCCGTCGGAGACGAGCCAGTCGAGGGCGTTTTTCAGGGCGCCGGGGACGCCGTGAGCGTACTCGGGGGATGAGATCAGGATGCCGTCGGCGGCGGCGAGTAGTGAGCGAAGCTCGGCGACGGCGGGTGGCGGCGTGCCACCTTCCTCATCGTCGTCAGGATTGAAGTGGGGGAGTCCGGCCAGACCTTCGTAGATCGTGATCTCCATCCCTTCCGGGGCGAGCTTCGCTGCTGCTCGCAGCAAGGCGCGGTTCGAGGATTGCGCGCGGAGGCTGCCGCAGATGGCGATGATTTTCATTCTCTGAGTGTTCTTGCCGCTTCGATCGTATCCGACGATCGTAGAGCAGGCATTCTTGCCTGCAACCGCCGGGCGTCCCTGCCCGGCGGTGGTTTCGGATCAGAACATGGCCATGAATCTGCTGCCTTCGCTGTGTGGGTCGCCGGACCGGATAACCACACATCAGCCGCACCCAAATACCGCCGGGCAGGAAAGCCCGGCGGGAGCAGGCAAGAATGCCTGCGCTACTCGCGCGGGCTGAGCCGGCCCCTACTTCCCCGTCAATCCCCGCTCTTCCAGCAGCGGCTCCACCTTCGGATCCCGTCCGCGGAATGCCCGATACATCGCCGCCGGGTCCTCGGTGCCGCCGCGCGAGAGGATCATCTTGCGGAACTTATCGCCGTTCGCACGCGTCATGCCGCCGTTTTCCTTGAACCAGTAGTACGCGTCGTCATCGAGCACTTCGCTCCACAAATACGCGTAGTAGCCGGCCGCGTAGCCGCCGCCCCAGATGTGTGAAAAGTATGTCGAGCGATAGCGCGGCGGGACCTGCGTCATGTAGATGTTGTACTGCTTGAGCGACTCCGGCTCGAACGCATTCACATCCTGCAGCGGCGCATCGGCCGGAATCGTGTGCCAGGCCATGTCGAGCAGGGCAGCGCCGAGGTATTCGGTGGTGGCGAAACCCTGATTGAAGGTGCGGGCGTTCTTGAGCTTCTCCACCAACTCTCTTGGCATCGGCGCGCCGGTCTTGTAGTCCTTCGCGTAGTTGGCGAAGACCGACGGCTCCATCGCCCAATGCTCGTTGAATTGCGACGGGAACTCGACGAAGTCGCGCGGAACGGACGATCCGGCGATCGACGGGTACGTCACGTTGGAGAACATGCCATGCAGGGCGTGGCCGAACTCGTGAAACATCGTCGTCACTTCGGTGAAGGTCAGCAGCGCCGGCTGGCCGGCGGACGGCTTGGTGATGTTCTCCGTGTTCGTGACCACCGGCTTGGTGCCGAGGAGTTTGCTCTGGCCTACGAAGCCGCTGGTCCAGGCGCCGCCCGCTTTGTTCGGACGCGAGAAAAAGTCGGCGTAGAAGAGCGCCAGCGGCTTGCCGTCGGTGTCGAAGACGTCGAAGACGCGCACGTCGGGCTGATAGACAGGGATGTCGTGGCGCTCTTTGAAGGTGATGCCGTAGAGCTTCGTGGCGGCGAAGAAGACGCCGTTCTGGAGCACGTTGTCGAGCTCGAAGTACGGCCGGACCTGGCCCTCATCGAGGTCGAATTCCGCTTTGCGGACCTGCTCGGCGTAGTACTGCCAGTCGTACGGCTCGAGCGTGAAACCGCCCTTTTGGGCGTCGATGAGCTTCTGCATGCGTGCCGCTTCGCCGCGCGCTTTGGCCGTCGCTGCCGGGACCATGTTGGTCATCAGCTTGATGGCGTTCTCTGGCGTTTTCGACATCTCGTCTTCGAGGTTGTATGCGGCGTAACTCGGCGAACCCAGGATCTTGGCGCGTTGTGCTCGGAGTTGGGCGAGGCGGGTGATGATGGCTTTCGTGTCGTTGTCGCCGCCGTGATTGCCGCGCGCAATCGACGCTTCGAAGAGCCGTTTGCGTAGGTCGCGATTCTTGAGGTACGTCTGCGGCGGCTGCTGCGTGGTGTTCTGCAGCGTGAGCAGCCATTTCCCGTCGAGGCCTTTTGCCTTGGCGCGATCGGCGGCTGCGGAGATGTCGGATTCCGGGAGGCCGTCGAGCATGGCCTTGTCGTCTATGACGATCGCGCCGACGTTCGTGTCAGCGAGGACGCGGTCGCGGAACTGCGTGGTCAGCTTCGACTGCTCCTGATTGATGGCGCGGAGCGCGGTCTTGTCAGCTTCGTTGAGCTGCGCGCCGGAGCGGATGAAGTTCTTGTAGTAGCGCTCGGCGAGGTACTTCTGCTCGGCGTCGAGTCCCGATTTGTTGCGGGCGTCGTAAACCGCTTTGATGCGCGCGAAGAGCTTCGGATCGAGATTGATGGCGTCGCGGTGCGCGGCCAGCTTCGGCGCCATGGCTTGCTGAATTTTCTGCAGCGTCGGATTCGTGTTCGACTGCGTGAGACCGCCGAAGACGCGCTGCACGCGGCGGAGCACGTCGCCAGTCTTCTCCATCGCCTCGATCGTGTTGGCGAAGGTCGGCGCATCGGGATTGTTGGCGATGGCCTGGATCTCGGCCAGCTCGCGCTTCATCCCTTCCTCGATGGCCGGCTGGAAATCGCTGTCCTTGATCTTGTCGAACGGCGGCGCCTGGAAGGGGAGCGTGCTCTTTTCGAAGAACGGATTCGTGGCCGGCGGATCGTCGGCGAGGGCTGCGAGCGGAAGGAGCATGGCGATGGCGATTAGGGCGAGGTGCAATTTCATGGGGAGGGTTATACACATTCAGTTGTTACCGCGCTGTGACGGGTGGTGGTTTTTTGGGGTGCGTCGCGCCCGCCGAACGAACCGATGTTCTGGCATCCTGAGTGAGGTAAAATTTACCGAATATTGAGGACAATCGTCCTCAAAGTTGACGACGATTTCCTCGTGATTGAGGAGAATTTCCCGAACGTTGAGGACATTTTTCGTCAAAGTTGAGGACATTCTCCTTAACGTCAGCGACGATTTCGAGGAAATTGACGACAATTTTGGTGGACACGATCGGTGATATCTCCACAGAACGCCGCCGCCAAGTCCTTCTCTTCATTGAAGGAGCGCGCCGGCATCAAGTCCAGATCCGCCGGTAGCAACGATTCAAGCCGCGCGATTCCTTCACAACCTCTGAGCCGCCGCAGCCGCCGAAAGATTCATGCACTCGCCCGGGCAGACGTCGGCGGCGGAGGACGATCGAAGGACCCCCTCCCCACGTGCATCGTCCAACCGCCGCCACCCATCCGGCAAACAACCAGGGGGTCCTTCGAGCGTCCTCCGGCACTTCGTGTCCTTCGGCGCCTCAGGATGACAGCAAGGATGGACGTAGCGTCACAGAGCGGCGAAATGTCCACAGCAGGCCGGAGGACCTCCCAAACCGCGGCTATGATTCGCGCCCATGCGAATGATCTTGCGCGCGCTCGCCCTTCTGTTCGTGTCGACCAGCGGCTTCGCGGCCGATTCAACCCTCTTCAGTGACCTCCACTGGCGTCTCCTCGGGCCCTTTCGCGCGGGACGTGTTTGCGCCGTCACGGGCGTGCCAGGCGAGGGGGAGCATTTCTACTTCGGCAGCGTGAACGGCGGCGTGTGGGAAACGAAGGATGCCGGCCGCACGTGGCAGCCGGTCTTCGACGGACAGCCGGTCGGCTCGATCGGCGCGATTGCCGTCGCGCCATCGAATGCGAAGGTGATCTACGTTGGCAGCGGTGAGGCCGACATGCGCTCCGACATCGCCCAGGGAAACGGCATGTACAAGTCGGCCGACGGCGGAAAGACGTGGTCGCACATAGGCTTAGCGGACTCGCAGCAGATCGGACGGATCATCGTTCATCCCTCAAACCCCGACGTCGTCTACGTCGCAGCCCTCGGGCATCCCTACGCCGCAAACGCTCAGCGCGGCGTTTTCCGCTCGAAGGACGGCGGAGCGTCATGGGAGCGCATTCTCTCGCGCAACAACGACAGCGACACCGGCGCGATCGACCTCACCTTCGAGCCCGGCAATCCAAACGTGATCTATGCCTCGCTCTGGCAGACGCGCCGAACGCCATGGAGCGTTTATCCACCGTCGAATGGCCCCGGCAGCGGTCTGTTCAAATCGACCGACGGCGGCGATCACTGGACGGAGATCGTTGGCCATGGTTTCCCCGCGAAGCCCGGCCGCATCGGCATCGCCGTCGCGCCGTCGCAGCCGCAGCGCGTCTACGCAGTCGTCGATGCCAAAGAAGGCGGCATGTACCGCAGCGATGACGGCGGCGCGAACTGGACGCGCGCCAGCAGCGACTCGCGGGTCTGGTCGCGCGGCTGGTACTTCGGCGGCGTGACCGTCGAGCCGAAGGATGCCGACACCGTGCACTCGATCAACGTCAACGTCTACACGTCGACGGACGGCGGCAAGAACTTCGTGCCGAGCAAGGGCGCACCCGGCGGCGATGACTATCACCAGCTCTGGATCGATCCCGATCATCCCGAGCGCCGCATCCTGGGCGTCGATCAAGGCACCGTAATCTCGGTCAACGGCGGGAAGACGTGGTCGAGTTGGTTCAATCAGCCGACCGGCCAGTTCTACCACGTCATTACCGACAACCGTTTTCCGTACTGGGTCTACGGCGCGCAGCAGGATTCGGGCGCGGCGAGGATTCCCAGCCGCACGAGCACGATCGACGGCATCTCGATGATGGAGTTTCGCGAGACCACAGCGGGCGGTGAGAGCGACAACATCGCGCCCGATCCGAATGATCCGGAGATTCTGTACGGAAGCCGCGTGGAGAAGCTGGACACGCGCACCCACCAGACGCAGTCGATCGATCCGACGCTTGCGTATCCCGGCACCGATCGCCGCACCTGGACGCTGCCGCTCATTTTCTCGCCGCGCGATCCGCGCGTTCTCTACTTCGCCAACCAGCGCATGTTCCGCACCGATGATGGTGGGAAACACTGGACGGTCATCAGCCCCGATCTGACACGCGAGAATCCGGAGATGCCAGCCACTCTCGATCCGGTCACGGCCGCCGACAAAGCGCAGCCCGGGCCGCGGCAGGGCGTGATCTACGCGATCGCGCCGTCGCGTACGATCGATCACGACATCTGGGCCGGCACCGACGACGGCCAGATCTGGCGCACACACGACGAGGGCGCGCACTGGACGAACGTGACGCCGGCCGCGCTGACCTCGTGGTCGAAGGTCGGCATCATCGACGCCTCACATTTCGACGGCGAGACCGCCTACGCCGCGATCGACCGTCATCGGCTCGACGACTTTCACCCGTACATCTACCGCACGCACGACGGCGGCAAGTCGTGGCAGCTCATCGTCAACGGGATACCGGACTACGCCGCGGTGAACGTCGTGCGCGAGGATCCGGTGCGCCGCGGAATGCTCTACGCCGGCACCGAGCGCGGCATCTACGTGTCGCGCGACGACGGCGATCACTGGCTTCCGCTCCAACTGAATCTCCCCATCACCTCGGTGCGCGACATCGACATCCACGGCGACGACGTCGTCATCGCCACGCACGGCCGCGCCTTCTGGGTGCTCGACAACGTGACGGCGCTGCGCCAGGACGTTCCGGCCGGCGATTTCCTTTTTGCGCCCGCGGCCACCGTGCGCGAGCGGCCTGCGGGATTCACCGGCTCGCCGATGCCCAAAGATGAACCAATGGCTCCGAATCCTCCGTTCGGCGCGTACATCGACTATGCGATTCGCAGCGCAGCATCGCAGCCGGTGACGATCGAGATCCTCGACGCCGCCGATTCACTCGTGCGCCGCTACAGCAGCGCCGACGTACCGACTGCGATGGACGTCAAGAAACTCGGCACCGCGCCGGAATGGTTCACGACGCCGTCGACCGTCTCCGCCGCACCGGGGATGCATCGCTTCATCTGGCCGCTGCACTATCCCGCTCCGGCAGGTCTCACCGGACGCCGCGGCGGCGGTGGTAGCGGCGCGTTCGCGGATGGCATCTGGGCGCCGCCCGGCAATTACAAAGTCGTGCTGACGGTGAACGGCCAGAAGTTCACGCAGCCGCTGACCGTCGTACCCGATCCGCGCGTCAACCTTCCGGCCAGCGCGTACGCGGAGCAGTTCGCATTCGCGCGCGAGGTCGAGCAGACGCGCGCCACACTGGCCGCCGCGCTCGCCGAAGCGGGCGCACTCGTCAAGCGGAAGGACGTGCCCGACGCACTGCGCAAGAAAGCGGCAGAAGTCTCCGGCGTGATCGAAGGCGACGATTTCACCGCCCCGCCCCCCGCCGAGTCATCACTGCGCTTCCTCAATCAACAACTGGCGAAGCTCGCGGGTGCCGTCGACAGCGCCGACGCCGCCCCAACCACCGACGCCCGCGCAAGCTGGGCAAAACTCAAACCCGCCGCCGATACCGCGCTCGCCGCGTGGGCGGGCGTGAAGGGGGAGGCGCCGGTTCCGCCGAAGTAGAAACCTGATCCGCAGATGACGCAGATGTTACGCAGATGAGAATCCGTGTTTATTCATCTGCGTTGATCTGCGTCATCTGCGGATCAAACTAATCCTCTATCTTCCGCAGCTTCTTCGTCTGCGCGCGGCGTTTCTTCTCTTCCAGCCGCCGCGTCTTTTGCGCGCGGGAGATGCGTGTTGGTTTGCGCGTTTCCTGTTCGGCGATGGCGTCGGCGAGCAGCTCTTCCATGCGGGCGAGGGCGCGGTCGCGGTTGGCGAGCTGGCTTCGTTCGGCTTGGGAGGTGACGCGCAGGACGCCGGCTTTGTTGATGCGGCCGACCAGGCGTTCGCGGATGCGTTGTTTGCGATCGTCGGGAAGCGGCAGCGTGTCGACGTCGACTTCGATTGTGACGCGCGTCTCGACCTTGTTCACGTTCTGACCGCCCGGGCCGCCGGCGCGGGACGTTGCGGCGCGCAGCAGGCTGCCGGGAATCACAATGCCATCGCCGAGGTCGAGGTCGCGCATGGTCGCTATTGGCAGATGCCGAGGCGGATGCGACGGATGGATTCGTGGAGCGGGCGGTCGGCGAAGAGCGGATCGACGAGGGCGCGGATGCGGAGATAGTGCTCTGCGGTGCCGTGGCCGAGGAGCTTGGCGATGTCTGCGGCGCGGCCGGAGGCGGCGGCTTCGAACGCCGTTGCCTGCGACTCGGCTGCGGCGAGGTTGTGCGCTTCGGGGACGCCTTGCATCATTGCCACGCGCCAGTCGATCGCTTGCGCGGCGACGATCAACTCGATGGCCAGGACGCTCTGCGCGTTGCTGAGGATCGTTCGCATTTTGCGCGCGGCGTGCGTCGACATCGACACATGATCCTCGGCGTTGGCGCCGGTCGGAATCGAGTCGACTGAGGCGGGATGAGCGAGGACTTTGTTCTCGGAGACGAGCGAGGCGGCGGTGTACTGCATGATCATCAGGCCGGAGTTCACGCCCGGACGCGTGGTGAGGTTCGAGGGCAGGCCGCGATTGTGGTCGCTGTCGAGCAGCATCTGCGTGCGGCGCTCGGAGATGTTGGCCAGTTCAGCGAGGGCGATGCTGAGGAAGTCGGCGGCGAGCGCGATCGGCTGGCCGTGGAAGTTGCCGGCGGAGTAGGCGAGACGCTCGTCGCCGCGATAGTCCGGCGGCCAGTTGTCGCGGAACTGAACATCGAAGGGCTCGGATTCGCCAGGAAAGAAGAGCGGGTTGTCGGTGGCAGCGTTGATCTCGCGCTCGGCCACTTCGCGCGCGTACCGGATGGCCGCACGCGAGGCGCCATGAACCTGCGGCGCGCATCGCAACGAATACGGATCCTGCACGGCGCCGGCACGCTCGACGAGCTTGCTTCCGGCGATGAGCTCGCGAATGCGCGCCGCGCTGGCGATCTGGCCGGCGTGCCCGCGCGCGGCGTGGACTTTCGGATCGAGCGCGCGCGTGCAACCGCCCATCGCTTCGAGGGTCAGTGCTGCCGAGGCGTCGGCGAGATCGGCGAGACGCTCGGCGTCGGCGACACCGAAAGCGAGCATCGATGCGGAGAAATTGACGCCGTTGACGAGGGCCAGCCCTTCTTTGAACGTCGGCCTCAAATCTTCGGCGGTGAACCCTGGGAGCGCGGGCGTCTCGCCCGCCGTCTTTGGGTCGATCGATGCGGGCGAGACGCCCGCGGTCCCAGGGAGCTCCGATGCGTCGCGTAGTTTCGTGGTCCCGGCGATGTAGAAACGTCCGGCGCCGAGGAGGGTGGCGAATGTGTGCGAGAGCGGGCAGAGATCGCCGCTGGCACCGACGGAGCCGCGTAACGGCACGAGCGGGATGACGCCGCGCTCGAGCATCGCCTGGAGGATGTCGACGAGTTTGCGGCGGACGCCGGAGTGGCCCTGCAGGAAGGAGTTGAGACGCGTGGCCAGCACGGCGCGAACGACGTCGGCAGGGAAGTAGTTCGAGAGATCGTCGGGATCGCAGTTCTCGCCGACGCCGACGGAGTGCGAGAGCAGAAGATTGCGCTGCAACTGCTCCAGATCGGCCGGTGCGATCGGCTTGTCTTTGAATTCGCCGAATCCGGTGGTGACGCCGTACTCGGTCGCAGCTGGTTCGCCCGCTTCCCAGGCGCGGCGATAGTTTGCGACGACGCGGGCGATAAGCGCCTCGCTGGCGGCGACGCGCGCGTCGCACGATGGATCGATCGCCACGCGCACGCTCGCGTCCCGTGCGATGCGCACGAGCTGCTCGATCGTGAGGGAGTGGCCGTCAAGGGTGATGGTTTCGGTCATGTTTTGTCGGAGCGCCGCCGAACGTCGCTCACGGCAAGGATGACACAGGAATCACGTCACGTGCTCGGTGCCGCGGATGGGGTCAGGTCTAAAGTTGAAAGTGACGAAAGACACTGGTGGTTCCTGCACCAATCACCGTTCGTCACTTTCAACTTTAGACCTGACCCCATCCACTCACGCGGGTGCCGATTCGATCTCGGCGAGCAGATCACGGATCCCTTCGACCAGCTTATCTCGCGAGATCGTCGTCTGACCCGGCCGTTCCGCCAGCCATGCGCTGCGGTCATTCAGCGCGCCGGCTTTGGCGCGGCCGGCGGCCATGTTTTTTACGGTGACTTCGCCTTTTGCCTTCTCGTTCGAGCCGCAGAGGATGGCGAGCGGGATCTCGTATTGGTCGGCGTACTCGAGCTGTTTGCCGAGGCGTTTGGCCATGCCGATGTAGAACTCGGTGGGGATGCCGGCGCGGCGCAGCTCCCACGTCATCTCCAGGTAATCGTCGGTGAGCGACTTGTCCATGTTCGTGATGAGGACGCGCGCGGTTGCTTTGCGGGAGTCGACGCGCCCGAGGTGGGCGAGAGCGGCGAGAAGGCGATCGACACCCATCGATGCGCCTACGGCGGGGATTTTTTCGCCGAGGAAACGCATGACGAGATCGTCGTAACGGCCGCCGCCGAAGACGGAGCCGAACTGCGGCGCGTCGAGCAGGATCGCTTCGAACACCGGGCCGGTGTAGTAGGCCAGGCCGCGGGCGATGGAGAGATCGAGCGAGACGCGGTCGTCGTTGTAGCCGAGCGCGTAGAGATGATTGGAGATGCGCTCGACGGTGTCGATCTGCGCGGCGGCATGATCGAGGTTGGAGAAGAGCGCGCGAAGCTGCGTTACGACTTCGCGGCGGTTGTCGTTCTTGATCTCGAGGAATCGCTTGATGCGTTCGACCTGATCGGCGGCCAGTCCGACGCCGCGGATCGTGTCGCCCGACTCGTCCTTGTAGCCGTTCATCAACTCGCGTGAGACTTTGTCGAGTCCGACTTTGTCGAGTTTGTCGAGCACGCGAAAGACATCGACGCCCTGCTCGGCGCTGATGCCGGAGAAGTCGAGCAGCAGATTGAGCATGGCCCGGCTGGAGAAGCGGACGAGATAGCGGCCGACGTCGAGCGCCGAGAGCGTGTCGCACATGCCGGCCATGATCTCGGTGTCGGCGACCTCGGTCTCGGTGCCGACGGAATCGAGATCGAACTGCGTGAACTCGCGGAAGCGGCCTTTGTCGGGCTTGTCCGCGCGCCAGACGGGCGAGACCTGGTAGCGGCGGAAGGGGCGCGGGAGATCGCGATACTGGGCGATGACGCGCGCCAGCGGAACGGTAAGATCGAAGCGCAGCCCGAGCGCTTCCTCCTCGGGATTGCTGACGCGGAAGATCGATTGCTGCGCTTCCTGGCCCGCGCTGCCGGAGAGGACGTCGAGGAACTCGATGGCCGGCGTGCTGAGCGGAACGAATCCGTAGAGCTCGTAGACGTTACGGATCGTGTCGATCATCGACTGGCGCGCCAGCATCTGATCGGGCAGGAGATCGCGGAGGCCGCGGGAGATGCGGGGCTCAACGGTTTGGATTTCGTTTGGCATGAGGTCAGGTGCGCCGGGCGCGCATGATAGCGAGCGGCAGCGTAGCGTAACAAGCCTTCTGCCCGGCGCCTTATGATGCGACACGTGAACGAGACGAAGGGCCGGTGGTGGCTGGGCGCGCTCTTTTCGATTGTGGCATTGCTGCATCTGTTGCCGGTGTGGCGCGTCGAGTACCTGCCAACGGTTGACGGCGCTTCGCATGTTTACAACGCCACGGTGCTGCGCGAGTTGGCCGCCGGCACGCCAGCATTTCAGCGCGTCTATGCGGCGGATCTGCGGCCGTATCCCAACTGGCTCGGCCACGCATTTCTCGGGCTTGCGCTCGGCCTCGTTCCGCCCGTCGTCGCGGAGAAGTTGCTCGTCAGCATCATCATCCTTCTGTTTCTCGGAGGGTGCTGGCGGCTTGCCGGCGTCGTCGATCCGCGGAACCGGATGTACGCGCTGCTGGTGATGCCGCTCACGTTTCATGTCCTGCTGCAGATGGGTTTCTACAACTACTCGTTCGGTGCGGCGATCGCGCTCTTTGCGATTGCCTCGGCGTGGGAGAACCGCGGCACGAGTGGATGGCGGCCGGTCGCGGCGACGGCTTTCTGGCTGGTGATCTGTTACTTCGGACACGCGCTGCCCGCGATGGTTGCGCTGCTGTTTGCGGTTGTCATCTGGGCGATTTCTTTGTCGATCCGAGGGTGGAAATCCGAGTGGCAGCAGGGGCTGGCATTCGTTCCGACGACTGCATTGCTGCTCTGGTTCGCTCTGCAACCAAGAGCTCCCGGTGGTCACTGGACCTGGGCTGGCGCGGTGATGTGGGAGCCGCTGCTTCGCGTGGCGATCCTGCTCACATTCAGTCTGCGTCAGTTGACGTTTGGCACGGCGATCGGGATCGCGTTCGGTGTGCTGCTCGCAGCGACCCTGGCGTTGGAGAATATCGACTGGAAGCGGCGGCGACTGATCGTGCGTGAGCAGGATACGTTTCTCCTGCTCACGATTCTCGCGGTCGTGCTCTTTCTCGCCGCACCGCTCAGCGTCGAAGAAGGACTCGTTCTCAAAGCGCGGCTCCTGCTCTTCCCTTATCTGATTTGTCTGCCCTGGCTCTCGCCGCGTCTGCCTCGCGTCCTGCTGGTGACTGTCTTTTCTGTCGTCGCGCTGGGCAATGTCTACTACATACGCGAGTGCTGGAAGCGGAGCGCGAAGGATCTTACGATTGCAACGGCACCTTTGCCGGGAGCGGTTCCGCTTCGCACAGTCATTGCGCTCAACTTCGACCATGGGTCGCCGCACTCGCTTCTTCCGTTGTACAGCCACACGGTCTCATACGGATTCGCCGATCGGCGTCTCATCGACCTCGGCAACTACGAAGCTGCTCTCGGATTTTTCCCGGTTGCCTTTCGCGCAGGAGTGCGCAGGCCGCCGATCATCGACATCGAGATGCATCCCGGCGATTTCAGTCCGGACGCGTACGCGGACGTGATCGACTACATCTATGTCTGGAAGATGCCGCCTGGTGCGCCGCTGGCGTCGCGCCTCGACGCTCACTACACCCTGATCGTGGATGGCGGCGATGCGACGTTGTACGGGCGCAAATGAGAAGGTCGCTGGTACCGAGGGCCGGGATCGAACCGGCGACCCCCAGATCCACAATCTGGTGCTCTAACCAACTGAGCTACCTCGGCACAGGAGCGGAATGATACTCAGAAAAGCTCTGAGGCGCGAGTAAAAACAGCGGAGCGGGGGGTTGCATTCTTGGGTCGGGGAGTGGGGAGTGGGAGTCGGGAGCCGGGAGTTCAGTTGGAAGACCCGCGCGAGTTGGGTTGGTATCGGGAGACCAGCGAGCACTTCGTTCTACCACCCCCCACTCCCCACCCCCTACCCAGCCACCATCAGCAAATCGGCGAAGTAGCCATTCCGATCCGTCCAGCGCTGCTCGATCGAGAATCCTCCCGCCTCGGCGAGCGCGTTGAGGGTCGCCTCATCGTACTTGTGCGAGTTCTCGGTGTGAATTGACTCGCCCTCGGCGAAGGCAATCTCGTAGCCGTCGATGAGTACGCGCTGCGCTTTGCGGCTGACGAGATGCATTTCGATGCGTCCTGCGGCTTCGTTGTAGAACGCGCGATGCGCGAACGAGGCGAGGTCAAACGTTCCGCCGAGCTCGCGGTTGATGCGGCCGAGTAGGTTGAGGTTGAAGGCTGCGGTGACGCCGAGGGGATCGTCGTAGGCGGGTTCGAGGACGGCGGGGGATTTTCGGAGGTCGGCGCCGAGGAAGAGGGCATCGCCGGGAGCGAGGGCGGTGCGCAGGCTGGCGAGCATCGCGCCGGATTCGGAGGGGTCGAGGTTGCCGATGCTCGAGCCGAGGAAGAGGACGATCGTCCGCTCGTCCGAGGGCGGAAGGTGAGGCCGGAACAGCGCGGCCGGCTCGCGGAAGTCGCCGCAGATTGCGCGGATCGAGAGCTGCGGGTAATCGGTCAGCAGTGCGTGGGCGCTGGCCGTGAGGATGCCGGCATCGACGTCGACCGGAATGTACTCGAGCGTTGCCTGCCGCTCCACGATTGCGCTGATGAGATGACGGGTCTTTCTGGCGCTTCCGCTTCCCAGCTCCACGAGGCGCACAGTCGGGCCGAAGCTGGCCGCAATCTCCGCCCTCCGCTCGCGCAGGATCTCATCCTCGGCGCGGGTGACGTAGTACTCGGGCAGCTCGCAAATCGCCGAGAAAAGCGCCGATCCGAGCGCGTCATAAAAGTAGTGAGGCAGCAGGAACTTCGGCGTGGCTGTGAGTCCGAGCCGGACGTCGGCGGCGAAACTGGAGACTGGTGCAGCCGCGGAGTTGTGGATCGCAAATCGCTCGCGTGTCAGGGGCTCAGCGGCTACGGCGAGCGATGGTTTCATGGGAGCGGGATTGTAGCGGAGTCGGGTGTCGGCTTTGGGAGTCGGGTGTCGGGTGTCGGGTGTCGGGAGCCGGATGTCGGAGGTTGGGGTTTCGGCGATGAGAGGCGTAACGGGTTTTTCTCCAACCCCCGACCCCCGCTCTACCGCACGATATATCCCGCCGCCCGTAGCGCCGTGGACGCGTGCTCGAGCACGCCGTCGCGCACGAGGACGTAGTCAGTGTCGTAAGTCGAGACGACGAAGAGCGCGACGCCGGCGTCGGCCAGGACGCGGGTGAATGCGGCGGCGACGCCGGTCTGGTCGAGCGGGAAGGGGCCGGCCAGTTTCAGACAACGCCAGCCGCGGTCGGCGACGACGTCGGGAACGTTCGCCGCGTCGCAGACGATGGACAACTCATCGTGCGTGCGGGTTATGGAGAGAAACGCGCCGCGTGCCCATTGCGGTATTGCGGCATCCGCATGCAGGCGGACGATGGCGTAGTGGCCGACGACGAGCGTGAACGTTGGACTCGGTGCTGTTTTCATCGGTGTTTATTGCTGGCTCATGCGGCGGACGGCGTCGATGAGCTGCTGCGGTTGGAACGGCTTCTGTACCACGGTTGGCACCTCGCCGGAAAGTGCATCGATGAGCGAATCGGGCGATGCCGTGAAGAGGATCGACCGCTTCAGCATGGCCGGGTCGTTCACTCGAAAGTGGCGGATGACGGTCATGCCTCCTTCGTGCGGCATCATCAGGTCGAGGAGGAGCACATCGTAGGCGGCACGCTTCACCGCGGCGATGGCCTGCCGGCCGGTGAGGAAGACATCGACGCGAAAGCCCTCGCGTCCGAGGATCTTGGCGACGAGGCGTTGCATGGAGGGATCGTCTTCGAGAAGGAGTACGCGTTTGCGGGTTTTGAAGAACATGGCGTTGGTGTCAGCTCGCGCAAGGACTGCGCCAATGCCGCGCAAGGAAGGTGATGGTGCGGGGTGCCGGGTTCGAACCAGCGACCCTCTGCGTGTAAAGCAGACGCTCTACCGCTGAGCTAACCCCGCATGAGGGAGGCGAAGAATAGCACGGTGGTGGGGGTGGGGAGTTGGACATCTGGAGATCGGAAGAG
>OLLN01000443.1_pt1 | contig 25697 bp, 21 predicted proteins | sample 1604281 | NCBI WGS metagenome assembly OLLN01 (sample SAMEA104055716, study PRJEB20765) | soil metagenome | biome: Arctic tundra; feature: Polygonal ground; material: soil | place: USA | collected 2011-09 | depth 0-0.5 m | reverse complement strand
TGACAAGAGAATAGTTATACGTAGTTATAAGGGTCAGCCCGCCGTCGTCGATCAGTCGCTCCTAAACGCCAATCTTCGCTTGTTTTAGGGTTAGATTCACTGACGGACGAGCTGGTGACGGGATTTTCCGCACTTAGCTACCAGCTCAAGTACCACGGCGCCTTTCTTCAGCAGATCGTGGACCGGTTGGGTCAGATAGCCAAGAACATCGCCAATCCTCTTGCCACCCAGGCGAATGAGTTGGTACGTAGCGGGCAGCACTTGATGGAACGCGGGCTCTACCGCGAGGCATATGCCGATCTTATTGCTGCCGAAAGCAAGCGGTCAGTCAACCCAATGCTGCAGGTTTATCTCACGCAGCTTCTCTACAAAGTTCGGGACGAGGGTGTCCCGTTTGATTTGGCCGGCGCAGAGCAGCATGCAGGTCTCGCTATTCGATATGCTACGAGCCTTCGAGAGGATCTGGCGGATGAGGGTCCTGCGGTTATTGATCTCGTCTTTCGAACAGCTGCGCACCTGGCGATGATCAAGGGCGGGGATCTGACTAAAGCCTCCAGATCGGAGGCCGGCACAGTCGAGCTCCGCCGCGCGGACGGGTATCTACGCCAGATCGATCAACCGTCGGCGAGCTCCCGGTTCCTACACGCACAGGTCTTGGCTCTATTGGAGCGTCGGAAGGAGTCTATTACGACTATAAGGCTTATTGCGGACTTCACAAGGAGCTGGATTCCACGAGCCTTACTCGAGCCCAACCTGGGAGCCATTGCTGACGGTGTGAGAGCGCTCGAAGAGGATTTGAGGTTGACTCCCGAAGTGCATTCCAAGAATGTCTACAGAGCGATCCGTATCGGCCGCGAATTTGTTGCGCTCTGTTCATCGATGAAGGTCACGAGTGCCAACGTAAAGAAACTCAGCTCAGCGGCTGCCGACCTAAGCCTTCAAATTCTCGCCTTCGAGCACGACTTTGACGCCGGTGCGATTAACGCGATATCTGCCGTCAAGTCGCTCACCGGCGCACTCGACTCAGCCAAGAAAGGAACTCTTTCGGTTCTTGCTGCCTCTCGTGACGAACTTGACGTGGAGCTAAACCAGGCTGAGAAAACGGCAAGCCTTCACGAAGCCCGCATCAGAGACATGCTGGCAGATGAGCATCGAGTACTCGACCGCCACAACATCGGTGCTTTCAGCCTATGGGGCCTCCTTCTGGGATGGGTACTCGGGGTGGTTTCCTGCAAAGCTGGCATCTCGAAGAGCTGTGGGGAGATCTTCATCGCGGGCCCTGCTGGCGCGGCCATACTGCCGATTCTGAGTCTGCTGTGGACTGCGGCCAGCAACTTTCTTAAACATCTGGAGAATCGAACACTCATCCCGGCTGAAGAGGCGTCGGCAACGTCGGCCCGGGCGCAAGCTATTGAAATCACGCGAAGAATCGATGACCTGAAACGGATGAGTAAGGCTGTGACCGCTAGTTGAGAGTGCCGCCCGGGCTTGTTCCCCGCAATGTATGCGGCTTAGAAGGCGCGCTTGACCGTAAACAACGTCCGGACGACTCCTAACGAGCGAACCGCTTACGAAGCTTTGCTTTTGCAGCGGAATTGGACAGCACCTTACCTTCGTCGATCTGCTTCATCGATGTGCGCAGGTCGCTCAAAAGCTCGATCTCCTCGATCAGCTCCTGATACACGGCTACGTCCAACAGAACTGCGGCAGATTCTCCGCGCTGCGTGAGCACGAGTGGACGGCCGCTGGCTTTTACTTGTTCGATCAGGCCTGCGGCGTTGGCTCGAAAGTCGGAGACCGGTTTGATGTCGGTTGCGATCCTCAGATGACGTTTCATTGTACCTCCGACAGTACGCTCAATTGTACGTCATGCTGCGGCAGTTGCGGGAGCCAAGTATCGTCCCGTAATACTCCGCTCGCACGCCGCAATCTCCTCCGGCGTTCCAACCGCGAGCAGTTCTCCTCCTCCATCCCCACCTTCCGGCCCGAGATCGATGATGTGGTCGGCGGCTTCGATGAGTTGGATGTTGTGCTCGATCACCAGGACGGAGTTGCCGCGGTCGATGAGGTTGCGGAAGGTTTTGATGAGTTGGGCAACGTCGGTGTAGTGGAGGCCGGTCGTTGGCTCGTCGAATAGAAACAGGTGGCCGCTGTCGCTCTTTGTGCTTTCGGAGAGGAACGAGGCGAGCTTGAGGCGTTGCGCTTCGCCGCCCGAGAGTGACGCAGTCGATTGGCCGAGGCGGAGGTAGCCGAGGCCGACGGAGCGGAGGGCGGCGAGCTTCTTGAGGAGGGCGCGCTTGTCGACGAAGAACTTCATCGCTTCGTCGACGGTCATCTCCAGGATGTCGTTCACGTTCTTGTTCTTGTACGTGACCTTCATGACCTGCTCGTTGAAGCGTTTGCCGCTGCATTTGTCGCAGATGACTTCGACGTCGGCCAGGAACTGCATATCGATCGTTACTGTGCCCGCGCCTTCGCATTCGTCGCAGCGGCCGCCGACGGTGTTGAACGAGAACATGCCGGCGGTGACGTTGTTCAACTTCGCCGCGGTCGTCGCGGAGAGGATCTTGCGGACCTCTTCCCACGCTTTGACGTACGTGGCCGGATTCGATCGCGTGGAGCGGCCGATCGGCGACTGATCGATGAACTGCATGTCGTAGATCTTGTCGGTGCCTTCGAGCGCGGCCACGCGGCCGACGTCGAGCCCCGTTGCACCGCGTACGTCGCGCTGGTAGCGGTTGTAGAGGCAGTTGCGGATCAGCGTCGATTTGCCGGAGCCGGAGACACCCGTGACAGCGACGAACTGACCGAGCGGAATGGTGACGTCGATGTTCTGGAGGTTGTGCTCGCGTGCGCCGCGAATCGTGATGGCTCCGAAGCCCGCGTCGGCGGCGCGGTTTCGCGTCGAAGGCGTCGTGTCCGATTCGGTGGGAATCACGAGCGGCCGCGGCGGCCCGACGTACAACACCGACCCGCCGTACTCGCCCGCGCCGGGTCCCAGCTCAATCGTCTGATCGGCGCCGGCGATGATCGTCGGATCGTGCTCGACGACGATGACGGTGTTGCCGGCGTTGCGCAATCGCTTGAGCACGGCCAGCAGCCGCTCGCTGTCGCGCGCGTGCAGCCCGACCGTTGGCTCGTCAATCACGTACATCGTCTCGGTCAGCGAGCTGCCGAGGGCCGCGGCGAGGTTGATGCGCTGCGATTCGCCGCCGGAGAGGGTGCGCGTCTGGCGATCGAGCGTGAGATACGACAGGCCCACCTCATCCAGGTAGGTCAGGCGATTCACGATCTCGCGCCGGAGGTGCCCCGACTTCGCCTCCTCCGATTTGGTAAACGGCAGGAACTCCCAGAATCGTCGCGCGTCGCGAACGTTCATCGCGAACAGATCGTTGACGGTCTTGTCGCGAAACGTCACATACGACGCCGAGATCTTGAGGCGCGAGCCGTGGCACTGCGGGCACGGCTCGTAGCTTCGGTACTTCGCCAGCTTCACGCGGACGTGGATCTTGTACTTCTTCGTCTCCAGCCACTCAAAAAAGCCTTTGATGCCGTACCACTTGCTCCGCCCTTCGTACAGCAGTGTCCACTCCTCGGGGGACAGATCCTTGATCGGAACGTCCATCCGGAACTTGTACTTGGCGGCGGCTTTCTTCAGATCGTCGTAGCAGTCTTCGTAGCCGGGAGAGTTCCACGGTGCGATCGGCATCTCATCGAGGCGCAAAGCCCGATTCGGAATGACCTTCTCCAAGTCGATGCCGATGATCCGGCCGTAGCCCTGGCAGTTCGTGCAAGCGCCGAGGGGCGAATTGAAGGAGAACATGTGCGGCGTCGGCTCGATGAACTCCGTGCCGCACTTGTTGCAGGAGAAGCGGGACGTAAAGCGGTGGCTGATCCAGTTTCCGTCGCCGGCGTCCTCGAGAATGTTGACGTTGCCTTTCGAGACCTCGAACGCCTGCTCGATGGCCTCTGTGATCTGGCCGCTCCGCTCCGCATCGACGCGCAACCGGTTGATGACCAGCTCGAGCGACGTGAATCCGCTCGTGTCGGTCTCGTTGAGGTCATGCACCTCGCCGCCGATCCAGGCGCGGAAGTAGCCGGCTTTGACGAGCTGCATCAGCACCTCGCCGCGATTCTCGGCGCCGAAGAAGATCGGCGCGAGAACGACGACGCGCTTGCCTGCCAGCGAGTCGATGATCGCGCTCGTAATCGACTCGGGCGTCTCGCGGCGCACCTTCACCTGGCAGTCGGGACAAAACGTCTCGCCCGCGTAGGTCATGAAGAGGCGGATGTGGTCTGCGAGCTCGGTCGCCGTCGCCACCGTCGATCGCGCGTTCTTGACCGAGTTCTTCTGCTCGATGGCGATCGCGGGCAGGATGCCGTCGATCTCGTCGACGTCGGGACGGTCGATGCGCTCCAGGAACTGCCGCACATACGTCGACATCGATTCGACAAACCGCCGCTGTCCCTCGGCATACAGGGTGTTGAACGCCAGCGACGATTTCCCTGACCCGGACGGTCCGGTCAGAACCGTGAGCTGGCGCTGCGGAATCTCGACCGAAACGTTCTTGAGATTGTGCGTCCGCGCCCCGCGAATGGAGATCGTGCGAATGGGCATGTCGAGTTGAGAACGTGCTGGGGGTGGGCGGTGTTCCGGGTTTGTCGCTCGCGGCAAAGAAGGTCGCCGCCGGGCCAGCGACGGTACAGCTGTCGAGCCGACGGCGCTACGAGCGCACGGTCAGATCCGCACGTTATGTCGCTGATAGAAGTTGTAGTCGCCGAGGCGGGTGCGGAGTTTTTCGACGACATCCTCCGGAAGCCAGGCGTCGCCGGCGGTGACGTTGGTCTCCACCTGGCGGATGTTCTTCGCACCAGGGATGGCGGTGGCGACGGCGTCGTTGGCGAGGACGAAGCGGAGGGCGCCTTCGATGAGGCTGCGAGCCGTGCCGCCGATGATCGATTTCACCTCGTCGACTCGCGCCAGCGCTTCCTGCAGGCGGCGCGGAGTCAGGAAATTCTGGCGGAGATCGTCGGAGGTGAAGGTGGTGTCGTTGCGAAACTTTCCCGTGAGGAGGCCGGAGGCGAGCGGAACGCGGGCGATGATGCCGTAGCCCTTCTCTTTCGCAAGCGGAAACAGTTCTTGTGCGGGCGCTTGATTCAGGATGTTGTAGAGAACCTGCAGCGCGTGGCCCCATCCACGCTTAATGATCTCGATTCCCTCCTCGGGACTCGACACCGACACGCCCCAGTAGCGGATCTTTCCCGCATCCTGCAGCCGCTCCATCGCGTCCTGAATCTCTTCGCGCCGCAGCTCGTCGAGCGTCGGATTGTGAACTTGATAGAGATCGATGTAATCGCTGCGCAGCCGCTTGAGCGAGCCATCGACGGCGGCGAAGATGTGCTGGCCGGAGAAATCCTTTTTCAGCTCGCCGCCAGGCCCGCGGACAACGCCGACCTTCGTAGCGATGACGACGTCCGGGCGTTTGCGCGACAACACGATACCGAGGAGCGACTCGCTGCGGCCGAAGCCATAGCTGTCAGACGTGTCGAAGAATGTGACGCCGAGGTCGCGGGCGCGGCGGATGGCGGCAAGGGATTCCTCATCGTTCGTTCGGCCCCACCCGAGTGGCGTTCCCGACGCCTCGGACGGACCACCGATGGCCCAGCCGCCGAAGCCGATGGCGCTGACTTTGATTCCGGTCTTTCCGAGCTCGCGGTACTGCATCGCGAACGATTCTAAATGGTTACAGCTTCACCTGCTTCACATCTTCGACCGCTTTGATGCTTTTCAGAGCGGTGATTGCCTCAAGATCGAGAGCGGAGTCGACCGTGATGATCGCCATCGCTCGTCCCCCCGACGCATTGCGCGCCAGGTTGTATTCGGCAATGTTGATTTCATGGTCACCGAGCGCAGTACCAACCTTGCCAACGACTCCGGGCACATCCTTGTTGATGATGTAGAGCACGTAGCCTTCCGGTTTGAACTCGACACGGAAATTGTTGACCGAGACGATGCGCTGGTTCTTTTCGCTGAAGAGCGTCGCCGAGACGCAGACCTCGTCCGTTGCTGACGACGCGCGAAACGTGACGAGATTCGTGTAGTCGGCAGGAGGCGGATGCGTGGTTGCCGCAATGGCAATGCCGCGCTGCTGCGCGACTTGCTCGGCGTTGACAAAATTCACCGATTGATCGAGGCGCGGCGTCAGCATTCCCTTCAAGCTGGCAACGGAAAGGATCTTCGTCAGACGCTCGTCGATGCCCCACAGCTCGACGGCAGCGCGCGTGATCGGACCGCTGATGATCTGCGCGGCGAAGAGTCCGAGCTTTTCCGCAAGATTGATGAACGGCGCGGCGTCGGTGTCCGCCAACCCTTCGAACGGCAGATTGACGGCGGAGACGAAGATCGAGCCGCGTAACGCGTCGACGACCATCTCCGCGGTTTGCACGGCGACGCGGTCCTGCGCTTCGATCGTGTTCGCGCCGATGTGCGGGGAAAGGATGATGTTCTTCGCCGACAGCAACGGATTGCCCTTCGGCGGCTCTTCGACATAGACGTCGACTGCCGCGCCGGCAATCTTGCCGTTGTTGAGGGCGTCAGCGAGCGCCTGCTCTTCGTAGATCCCGCCGCGAGCGATGTTGAGGACCACGACGCCAGCCTTCATGTTCGCGATCTCTGCGGCGCCGAGCATGCCGCGCGTCTCGTCGGTGAGCGGCGTGTGAACGGTGATCACGTCGGCACGCGTGAGGAGATCGTCGAGCGACACGCGCTCGGCGCCGACTTTTTCGAAGACGCTCGGCGCGATGTAAGGATCGTAGGCGATGACGCGCATGCCGAAGGCGCGGGCGCGAACGGTGATCCGCGTGCCGATGCGTCCCAGACCGATGATGCCGAGGGTCTTGCCATCGAGCTCGGTGCCCATGAACTTCGAGCGGTTCCACTCGCCGCGCTTGACGCTGGCGTGCGCTTCCGGAATGTTGCGGCAAAGCGCGAGGAGCATTGCCATCGTGTGCTCGGTGGCCGACATGATGTTCGCTGTCGGAGCGTTGATGACGAGGATTCCGCGCGCGGTGCAGGCATCGACGTCGACGTTATCGAGTCCGACGCCGGCCCGCCCGACGATGCGCAGTCGCGATCCGGCGTTCACCAACTCCTCGGTCACCGCCGTGCCGCTTCTCGTGATGAGCGCGTCGGACTCGGCAACGGCAGCGAGGAGAGCGCCGTCTTGGAGTCCCGGCTGGTAGTCGAGCTCCATGTCGCTGGCGGCGCGAAGGATGGCCACGCCGGAATCAGCCAACGTGTCGGTCACCAGGATCTTCACGATCCCGCAACCTCGGACAACACATCGAGCATCGCGTTGAGATCGTCGAGGCTGATGTCCCCCATATGGCCGATCCGAATGGTGGTGTTCTTCCACTTTCCGTAGCCGCCTCCGAGTGTGAAACCGCGCGCCTTCATCTGGTCGCGAATTTGTTCGGCGGGAAGATTCGGCAGGAGCGCGGAGACAGTGGCCGATGCGTGCGCGGCATCGGACGCGAGCGTCGCGTACGCGGCCGTGCGGCGGATCGTCGCTTCGCGCATGGCCTCATGACGCCGGAAACGCGCGTCGAGTGTTTCGACGTTGATGATGTCATCGAGCTGTCTGGCGAGCGCGTAGAAATGCGGAATCGACGGGGTCGACGGAACGCTGCCGTCGTCCGCGTGCTTCTTGTAGTTAAGAAAGTCGAAGTAGGTTCCGCGATATAGCTTCTTCGCTGCCCGCGCCAACGCCTGGGCCGAAACGGCGAAGAGAGTAATCCCGGGCGGCAACGCGATGCCCTTCTGCACGCTGGCGAGGCAGACGTCGAGGCCCCACTCGTCGAAACGTACGGGAATGCCGCCGAGCGAGGAGACGGCATCGACGAGGACGAGCGTGTCTGGCGAGTGCTCGCGCACGACGCGCGCGAGGGCCGCGACGTCGTTTGTCACGCCGGTCGAGGTCTCGTTGTGCGTGATCGTCACGGCGTCGTAGTGTCCTCGGCGCGACGTCAGATGATCGGCCAGCGCCGCGGGATCGACGGCGTTTCCCCATCCCGCGTTGAGTTGATCGACTTCCAGGCCGAGGCTCTCGCCGATGGCGCGCCAGCGCTCGGAGAATGCGCCGCAGGTGGTAGCGAGCAGCCGGCGCGGCACGCAGTTGATGAGCGCGGCCTCGAGAATCGCGGTACCGCTGCAGGTGGCGACGAGCGTGTCCTGCGTCGTGCCGAAGAGCGGCTTCAGGTTGGCGATGATGCGCACGAAGAGGTCTTTGAACTCGGACGATCGGTGCCCGATCATCGGTCGCGTCATCTCGTTCAGGATTGCCGGGCGTACCCAGGTTGGGCCCGGCACGAAGTAGGTAGCTCGTTCAGTGGGATTGCTCATGAGAGGTGCTGGAGTATGTCGCGAAAGCTGGTTACGAAGATGTGCGCATTTTCCTTTACGAGAGGGCGGACCACAACGCCGCCGAAGCCGATGAAAAGATCGACGGCAGCTTTCGCCTCGAGATCGCTCACTCCGTCGCCGACGAACGCGGCCTTCCCGTGAGAGCGAGCGCGGATGTCGCGCACGACAAGCTCCTTCCCGCCCGGACGTGCAAGAAACGAGCGCCGGTCGAAGTCTTCGTAGGCACCGCTGGCGTCGAAGCGCAACCGAACCGCGTGCACATTGCGCTCAGAAACACCGAGCGATTCTGCGAGCGGAAGGACTGCCTGTTCGATGCCGCCAGTGATCAGGTGGACGACCGCTCCTGCGCCTTGCAGTGTTGCGATCGTCTCCTTCGCTCCGTCGACGAGCGCGTTGACGTATCGCGCGGCCAGTTTCTCGACATCGCTCCGCGACGGCTTGATGATGTCGAGCCGTTTCGCATAGACCTGATCAAGCGGAATCTCACCGTTCATCGCAGCCGCGGTGAGCGCTGCGATCTCGGGGTCGCCGTTCGCAAGGACATCGATTCCTTCGATCGTGACGAGCGTGGAATCAACGTCGAAGAAGACGAGGCGGTAGGTCTGCAGTGTCATCCTGAGCCGCCGAAGGACGGTCGAAGGATCTCAAAATTCCTAAATCGTGTTTGCCTAGCGCGAGCGGTCCTCGTCAGTGACATTCGCTCATGGCGGGGCGACGGGATCTTCGCATTCTGAGATCCTTCGACCGTCCTCCGCCGCCAATACATGCTGTGGCAAGCGTTGCGAATCTTGCGGCGACTGCGGCGGCTCAGGATGACACCTCTTGGTTTGCGCTGAACTTTAAATTCTTCACCACGCCGATCAGATCCGAAAACTTCTCCAGCACGAAATCCGGCCGCGCTGCGGTCAACTCGGCCGTAGTCGATGATCCCGTCGCGATGACCGCCACGTCCATCCCGCTGTTTCGCGCGGCGTGGACATCGATCGGCATGTCGCCGATGAAAAGCGCATCGGAGACCGCGCACCGCGTCGTCTCGAGCGCGTGCAAAACGTGCTTCGCGTCGGGCTTGCTCGCGCCGGCAAGATCGGGTCCGACGATGGCGCTGAAATAGGGCGCGAGCTCGAGGAAGGTGAGGATCTTTTTCGAGAGCGATGTTCGCTTGTTCGTGCAGACCGCCATGACTACGCCGAATCCGTGGAGCGTCTTCAACGTTGCTTCGACGTCGGCCAGGATCGTCGATTTCTCGCAGCAGATCTCGTCGTAGCGCGCTTCGAACGCGTCGTGCGCACTACGTGGAACGTCGTCGGTATCGAAGGAACGGCGCAGCAGCATGTCCAGGCCGTCGCCGACCGAGCCGCGGATATGCGCGATGCTCAGCTCGTCGAGGCCATGCTCGCGCCGCGCGAAGTTCACCGCCTCCGCCAGCGCGGCGTAAGAATCGACCAGAGTTCCGTCCAGGTCGAAAAGGACTGCGCGGTAACGAAGCGGTGGCAAGGTCATTCGGAAGGGCGGATTCTATCGCCGTGCCCATGAGGGACGTGGAGAATGGCCGGATGAAACATGCGCTGGTTGCGCTCCTCTTCTTCGCGGTTCCGCTCTTTGCCGCCGACGGCAAACTGACCGTTGCGCTCGAACCGCTCGGGGATTCGGCTGAGGGGGTCGTGGCGCGCGTCAGCTATCGCTTCACGGTTCCGACCGATGCGCCCTCCGGCGTGCCGCTGGTGATCACCGGCTCGATCTCGCAGAACGGACAAGTCGTCAAACGTTTTCGTTATCCGGTTCTGCCGTCCACAACCAGTCCGATCACCGCGATCCAGACCCTTCAGCCCGGCGCCGCGGAGATCGACGTGCGCCTGATGGTGCCGCTCGAAGAGCAGACGCCGGTGATTCTGGCGAAGACCACGCAGACGTTCACGGTCGCGAAGACCGGCACTGCGTACATAGCCCACGAGGGTGAGGGAGCGGAAGCGATTTTGGCCGAGGGGGTGGTGCCGGCGGGGATTGGCGTGGTGAAGATCGTGCCGCCGCGCCGCGACGTGGCGCCGAACCTTTTTGTCGTAGAAGTCGAAGTGACGCCGCCGGTGACGCGCGTCGAATTCTGGGTCGAGGGCAAGAAGATCCTGGCCCGCAACGCTCCCCCCTACCGCGCCGAGCTCGACCTCGGCGCGCTGCCGAAGCGCGTCGAAGTGCGCGCCATCGGCTACGACGCGCAGGGACGCTATGTCGACGCCGATGCCTTTGTCGTCAACGAGCACGAAACGCCGCTCGAGGTGAAGATCACGCGCACGGTCACGCCCGACGGCGTCTCGCACTTCAAGCTCAGTGTGCAGAATCCGAAAGCGACCGTGATCAAGTCGGCGGAGCTCTTTGCCGGGCAGAAGAAACTGCACGCGTGGAGCGGTCCGCCGTACGCCCTCGATGTGCCGGCCGCCGCGCTGAAGGGCGTCGAGTTCGTTCGAGCGTCGGTGCTCGATGACACGAACTACGAGGCCAGCGACCTTCTCTTTCTCAACGGCGCGCGTTTTTCCGAAGAGATCGAGGTGAACCTCATCGAGCTGCCGGTCATGGTGGTCGATCACGCCGGCATTCCCGTCACGGATCTCAAGCAGACGGATTTCACGGTCCTCGAAAACGGCAAGCCGCAGAAGATCACGACCTTCAATTACGCATCGAACCTGCCGATCGCAGCCGGCGTGCTAATCGATCACTCGGGAAGCATGAAGCCGCGCATGGCACAGGCGAAGACGGCGGCGCTGGAGTTCTTCAAGAAGATCATGAAGGGCGGCGACCGTGCCTTTGCCACCGGCTTCGCATTCGACGCGGTCTCGTCAGCGCCTTTCGTGACGGACGTTGGGTCGCTCGAACAACAGGTGAACGCGATTCCGGACGCGAGCGGAGGAACGTCCCTCTACGACGCCATCGTCACCGGCCTCTATCGGTTCCGCACACTGCAAGGCCGCAAGGCGCTGATCATCCTCACCGACGGCGAAGATACGACCTCGCGAACGAGCTACGACGACATGCTCACGTACGCCCGCTCCGCGCGCGTGCCGCTCTATTTCATCGGTGTAGGGCTGGGACTCTTCGATGCCGCCGGCGTCTCGAAGATGAAGACGCTGGCCGCCGAGACAGGCGGCATCGCCTACTTCATCCACGACATCAAACAGCTCGGCGAAACGTACACACAACTGGAGAAAGATCTCCGTTCGCAATACCTGATCGCCTACAACACGCAGAGCACGGGCAAGGATCGGACCTACCGGAAAGTAGACGTGACGGTGAGCCGGCCAAATGCAACCGTACGGACGATCCGCGGATTCATCCCGTGATGTTTCGCCGCGTGGCCGCTGTCGTGCTGATGCTGGCGCTCGCGTGTACGCCGGCGCCGCGTCCGCGCGACCGCCACGGCAACCCGGTCGATGTCGACCTGCGCGGTGCGCCGGTGACGCTGCTGCATTTCTGGGCGGCGTGGTGCGGCCCGTGCCGCGAGGAGCTCCCTCGCTTCGTGGCATTCGCAGCCGCGCATCATTTGCGCGTGGTGGCGGTGTCACATGACCGAGACTTCGCGTCGGCAGAGCGCTTTCTGCGCCAGTACGGAATCCCGCTCGAAACACTATTGGACGATCACGGCCGCTTCGCCGCGCGGTACCACGTCCGCGTCATTCCAACCACGATCGCGTTCGACGTTGACGGCAACGTCATCGATCGGTTCGATCAGTCGGTGGATTGGAGTGATCCGGCGTTGACGCGAAGAGTGCTGCGGTAAATCAGAGATCAGAGACAAGAGATCAGAGACAAGAAGCGCTTCCTGATCTCTTGTCTCTGATCTCCAGTCTCTGCTGCTCACGGATACATCCTTCGATACGACGACGCGATCATCACCACGTGCTTCACATACGTCCGGGTCTCGCGGAACGGAATCGACTCGATGAACTCGTCCATCGGCTTCGACGGTGCGGCGCGGCGCCATTGCTGCACGCGTCCCTGGCCCGCGTTGTAGGAGGCGATGGCCAGCTCGTCGCTGCCGTTGAAGAGGTTCACGAGTCCTTTGAAGTGTGCGGTGCCGAGGCGGATGTTGACCTCGGGATTATCGAGCCGTGGCTTGATGTGAAAGCGGGTGGCGAGCTCCTTCGCGGTCGCGGGCATGAGCTGCATCAACCCCGTCGCGCCCACTGCCGATTTCGCCTTCGGGTCGAAGTAGCTCTCCTGATGAATCAGTCCCATGACTGTGAAGGGATCGAGATCATTCTTCCTCGAGTAGCCACGGATCCAATCGTCGTATTTGAGGGGGTAGTACATCCTCAGAAAGTACGACGGCACGGAGTCTTGCTCCACCGTGGCCAGCGCGGGGAAGGCGCTGCGGAGTGTCTTCAGCGTCGATTCGGTGTCGCCTGAGGCATGGTAGATCTCGGCCAGCAAGGCATCGGCGAATTGTTGATTGGCGCGATTGCGGTTCCTGTCGATCTCCAGCCGTCCGTCGCGAAAATCGGTGAGCGCGGTCAGCTCGTACCCGAGGCGGAGAGCTTGCGGCATGTTCTGCTCGGCGGTGTCGCGCCAGTCCGGACGGTTGGACGTCAGCGGATTGACGTTGGAGTCAGGCCGTTTCGCCCCGCGCTTTTCTGACTCGATGGCGTAGATGTCGTCGTACGGAACCGCGGCCAGCCTCTGATAGGCAGCAGCGGCGGAGGCCTTTCGGCCGAGCCGGTCATCGCAGCGCGCGGACCAGTACTCCGCCTGGCGCTTGACGTTCGGGCTGCGATATCCATCGCGGACGAACGCCATCAGCGACAGCGCGCCATTGAGATCGCCGCGCTCATACGCTGCCCACGCTTTGTCCCAGAAATGCTGCAAGCCGGCATCCTGCGACGGATCAAGCTTCTCCAATTGGACGATCAGTTCCTGTTCATACGGGTCCTGATTCTTCGCCTCGGCGGCCGCAATCAGACTGTTGAGGACAGTGATGCGAACCTCGTCCGCAAGCGGAAGCGCGAGCAGATCCTTCAGCCGTTCCGTGGCCAGACGCTCGTATTCGTCCCTCTTCGCTTTTTTCGCCTGGTCGACGAGCTGGACGTTCTTCTTGACGTTCTTGAATCTTGGTTTCGTTTTGCCGCTTTTCAATTTGATGGTGCCAACCTGCTGCTTGACGACAACGCTCTTCGTCACCATCGGATTGATCGACGACGCCAGGGCGAGATAGTTCCGGGACGCGGTGAAAATCGCAGGGATGGCAAAGCGATACGGGCCGGAGGCGAGCGGGTCGAGGACTTTGCTCGACTCGTCGTAACGATGCAATTGATTCAGCGCCAGCCCGCGATTGAGCTGAACGGGAGAGCGCAGGCCCGGCGGGGGACCCGCGGTCTGGAGCGCCTCCAATTCGTCGAATGCGTGTTGCGGATCGCCGTCGCGCATGAGGGAAACCGCGCGCTCGAGCCGCTCGGCATCCAAAAGCTTGATCGGCGCCTCGGCGGGGAGTCCGGCGATGGCGCGCGCCATCTCGATGGCCAGCGGCGCCTGCGGTGCGCGCGGATTCTTGATCGCGATGTTGCGCGCCGCGTAGAGCATCGTGGCCACGTCGCCCCGGGCAAAGCTCGATTCGATCGTTTTCCATCGCGCGGTCGCGGCGACGTTCGAGTCCGCGGTGTGGGTTGCCACATCGGAAAACACCAAGGCCGCGTGAGTCCAGTCGCCCGCCGCGTTGTACAGCGCGCCAAGACTCGAGGTGACATCCGGACGAAGCACGAAGGCCGGGTTGCGCCGCCACAGAGCGGCAAGCGTTGTGCGCGCGCGAGCCAGGTCACCCGAAAGTTGCAACGCGCTGCCGAGGTAGTACAGCCGGTACTCCTCGACCGCGCGCCGGCCGAAATGAAACGACGAGAGTTGCTTCACCGCTTCGCCGCCATCGCCGCGCCGGAATGCCTCGAGCCCCGCATCGAACACCGGCCGCAGCTTCTCCAGATCCGGCGGCGCCTCCGGCTTGGCCGGCACGACGAACTCCTGATTTTTCGGCCGCGGCCGCACCACAACAAAGGTCACGATCGCCAGCACCGGAACCAGTACCGCCACAATCGCGATCATCCATGGCCGACGACGTCGAGTTCGCATCAGGTAGTGTCCGCTGCGAAAAGTGGGCCGTGAGGAGGTGCTTCATTGTTCGCGTGCTCGACGGTGCTCTTCCTTGCACGGAACGAAGGAGACCATTTCACGCGGAGGTGCGGAGGGCGATGTGGGTGAACGCTGCGTTGCGCTACAACCCCAGCGCGTTCGCATCGCCGTCGGCGAGAATCCGCACAAGCTCATCGTAGAAGTAGTTCGATGACTTGCGGACGTCGTCCGGGATGCGCTCGTCGTACATCTGGCGGCTGCGGTCGATGTCTTCTTTGAGGCGCTCGTAGAGGTCTTTGTTCTTGCGGCCTGCATCGACCTTGGGCTCGTTGTAGAGCTTGATCTCGGAGACGAGGAGGCGCGCGAAGCGGCGGGCTTCGTCGTGCTTCTTCGAATCGCCGACTGCGGGACCGGCATTCGGCGCGTTAGCGCGGGTGATGTTCGGTGGCGGGATGTACTGCGTGCTGGGCCGCTCTTCGCGTTCGTGGGCCGGCTGTGGCGGGGGAGGCGGCGGGGCAATGGGAGTGGGCCTCGGTGCTTCGACCGACGGAATCGCCGTCGTCAGAAACGAGGCGGTTGAGGGCGAAGCGGAAGGCGTCGGCGCTCCTCCGAAGTCCGTCTCCGGCATCGTGAACGCCGGCTTTGATGGCGTCGACGGCGTCATCATCTCGCGAAGCTGGGCCGCGGAAACGGCGACGGTGGCGTCGGGCGATTTATCGATTACTGGAGCTGCAGGCGGGGCCGGTGGAGGAGCGGCTGACCGCGGAGCTGCGGGCGTTGGCTGTGGTAGCGCGCGTTGCGGGGCAGTTGGCGTCGTGTGCAGCGATTCAGCGGCAGACTCGGAATCGTTGAGGCTCGGCGACGGAATCTTCTTCCGAATAGTGAGCGTGTCGATCAGGAGACCCGTTGCGAAGACGAGTAACTCGATTGACGACGCGTCGAGCTTCGCGGCGTCGTCTTCGGTCGCGTCGACGTAGACGGCGGCGGCCACTTTGTCCTTGATCACCATCGGCACGAGGACGGCGTGCGACGATGCCGGGACGCCGAGGCGGGTGGAGAGATTGGCGCCGTCCCAGATCACGACTTCTTCGTTGCGCAGAACGCGGTCGAGCTCGGGGATGAGTCCGGGCGCGGCATTGAAGCGCTTCACCATCTCATCGTTGCCGCCGGCGGCGGTGAAGCCGACGCCCTTCCAGCCGCTGAAGGTCTCGTTGCGCAGGATCAGCATCGCGGCGCGGGAGCCGAAAGCGAGGCATTGCTCGAGAAGTGCGTTCAGGATGTCGACTTGCGACTTCCCGCGCTCCACCGCCTGCACGCTGCGTTTGACGCGTGAGGCGTCGCCGCCCGAAGGCGCGTGCACAGCCGCGGGCTGCGCGGAGGTAATGCTCTCCTCCAGCTCGCCGATCGACTTCTGAATGTGCGGCAGGAAGGAGACGGCGTTAACGTCAGCCTGCACGCTCTGAAGCGCCGCGCGGAGCTGCGAGTCGACGACCTCGCGGACATCTTCGATGGAGGAGCGAATCTCGCCCACCAGTTTCTCCATCGCGTCGCGGACGTGCGCCTCGATCGAGCCCGCGACCTCGTCACCCCTCACAGCCATGCTTCCTCCGAATGCTGAAGGTTGAATAACCCCTGCAAAACGCGGGGATTATAGCGCAGAGAACGTGTGCTACTTTGGTACCGATGCGACGCTCGCTCATCCTGATCAGTCTCGCTGCCATGGCTTGCGGCGGCGGCAATGCCGTCGACAACTCTTCCGAGTGGTTGCGTGTTCTCCACCACAAGCAGGCCGCGCAGGCGCCGAACGCGCCCACCCAGGCCAAACAGGTCTACGCCGATACCCTGGGCACCTTCGTCCGCAACCACCCCACGCACAGCCGCGCCCGCGAGGTCTACCAGCACATCCAGCTCGATTTCGCGCACGAGCTTTCCTCGCTCGGCCGCTACCAGGACGCGATCCGGATCTACCGCGCGGTTCTGACGCACGACCCTCAGAACATGGCGGCGATGCAAGGTCTCAGCAATGCAGCCAACCATCTGGCCGTGTCGCGCGAAAAGCTGCTGGCGCTGCAGAAAGGGATGTCGCAGCGCGACGTCGCCGACCTTCTGGGGAAGCCCATCCCGGGATGGCAGATCCGCACCGAGCGCCCCGATACGACCATCGAGGCGTGGTACTACCGGCGGATCGATGGCGGCATCGCCGGCGTCTACTTCCGCGACGGCGCGCTCTTCGCAGCAGAAGAAAACTCGCAGGCGAAAGTGGCGCCGTTGATGAGGGAGTGAGGGGTGGAGAAGAGATCAGCGACAAGAGATCAGAGATCAGGACGACGGCTCACCTCTGCTGCTCCTAATCTCTTGTCTCTGATTCCTGATCTCGCGTCTCGCGCTGTCTCGCGCCTCTCGCGTCACTGCCCACCGCGATCAACGACCAACAAGTACGGCACGTGCCGCAATCCCCTGATCTCTGATCTCTTGTAATCTCTTGTCTCTCATCTCTGCTTCACGGAATCGCGCCAACGCTCGCCTCGTTCAACATCCCGCATGCCCATCTTCGAGTACCAGTGCACCAAGTGCAACGACAGGACGGAAGTCATCCAGAAGTTCACGGATCCGCCGTACGCGGCCTGCGAAAAGTGCGGAGGTGAGGTCCGTAAGCTGATGTCCGCTCCCGCCATCCAGTTCAAGGGATCGGGCTTCTACAAGACTGACTACGCCAGCGCCTCGTCGAAGGAATCGAAATCGGATTCAAAGTCCGAATCGAAATCGGACGGGAAGAGCGAAGGATCGGGCGAGAGCAAATCATCCGATGCGAAGAGCGATTCAAAGTCGGATTCGAAATCGGATTCCAAGTCCGATTCCAAATCCGAATCGAAATCCGAATCAAGATCCGAGACAAAGTCGGAAAGCAGGAGCGAGACAAAGTCAGAATCGAAGCCGGAGTCCAAATCCTCCGTCTGAACCGCGATGGGAAGAGCCCGGGAACTGAAGCTGCGCGCCGACTCGATGCTCGAGGAGGTCTTCCGCTCTCTGTTCGAAGAGATCGATACGGAGAAGATCCGCCGTGACGTCGAGGCACTGAAAGCGAGAGCTCCCGACTTCCACTCCGACGACCACGCGCGGCTGCTCGTGCGCCGCACAGCGCTTCGGTGCGCCGCCGCCGGCGCGATTTCCGGATTGCCGAGCGGTTTGATCGCCATCGGCACGCTCGGAGCGGAACTTGCCTTCCTGGTCTTCCAGCAGTTCCGCCTCATCCTGGGCATCGCCACGGTCTACGGCCACGAGCCGACGCAGCGCGAGCGGTTCGCCGAGGCGATGTCATGTCTCGCCTACGCCTCGGGAGTCGGAATCGGCAAGCAGGGGATCGCGGCGATGCTCGAGTCAGCCACGATCGACGGCGGCATGATCGCCGAAAAGCTCGGCGCGAATTTCTTCCGCGACCGGCTCGCGAAGGCGATCCCGTTCGTTGGTGCCCTTTCCGGCGGCGCGCTGAACTACGTTTCCGTCCGCGCCGTCGGCCGCGCCGCGATCAAGTTCTACGAATCGCAGATCGACCCAGCGATCGCGGATGAGATCTGGGCCGAGGGCGACCGCGAACACGCATAGTCATGCCGAACCGTTGATGGACCAAGCCTCGAAGAGATCTCGCATGCGAATGATCTCACCGAGTCTGGAATGGTAGACAAGGCATCGCCGTTTGAGCGCGGTAACCGAGCATGAGCAAGTACGCGATGGATTCGACGACAGAAGTCCGCTCCCCGATTTTCGAGCGGCGCCGCCTTCGTCGCATCCGCATGATTGTCGAGCTCACGCTCAATTTCATCGGGAGCGACATGACCGTGTCGCATCGCGAAGCGCGATGCCTCGTGCGTTGCGCGCGCAAAGCGATCCTCGACCTTCATCCCGGTTTCGAGCAGCGTTACGAGCGGATCGTCCGGCCGTACTTTGAGCGCCTTCTGGCGTTACGTTGGCCGCACGAGCAGGCTCTCGACGACGACTCCTGCGACGTCGTCAACTAACGTTCGAATGCGAATGTAGCGCAGGCATTCCTGCCTGCTCCCGACGGGCGTCCCTGCCCGGCGGTGTTAAGCGCAGACTCTTCGCAATTCGGAAATGACACTCAGCCCGAAACGTCGCGACGCGCACGATTTCGAAGATAGGGGACGACCCCGTCGGGCGAGGACGCCCAACGGTAGCAGGCAAGAATGCCTGCACTACGAAGTTCCTGCCAGGCGGTGTCAAGCGCAGACTTTTCGCAATTCGGAAATGACACTCAGCCCGAAACGTCGCGAGGCGCACGATTTCGAAGACGGGGACGATCCCGTCGGGCGAGGACGCCCAACGGTAGCAGGCAAGAATGCCTGCACTACGAAGTCCTGCCGAGCGATGTCAAGCGCGAACGACTCGCAGCCGCTCACGGCGTCTTTGGCACCAGCACCCAATCCGTCTTCGATCGCGCGCTTTCGTTGCCGCTCTTATCGACGGACACCACCTCGTAGTAGTAGGAGATGCCGGGATTGACTCCGGTGTCGCGGTAGTTCGTCGCGGTCAGCAATTGCACAGGATTCAGAGGGAGGGTTCCGGCGGGACGCAACTGCTCGATCCCTGTTCCTTCCGTGCGATAGATCTTGTAACCGGCGAGATCAGGCGCATCGACCGGATCCCACACCAGGCGGACGGCGCCGGTCTCGACGAGCGCGGTCAGTCCGGCCGGAGGCGCAGGCGGGACGAGATCCTTGAATATGGCGCCGGCAATTGCTGACGGCTCGCTCTCGATGCGAGGAGTACCTGGCGCTGCAACGGCGGTCACGAAGTAATCATGCGCTCCGTAGGGCGGCTGATCGGTGTAGGTCGTCGCTGCGACGGGCGATGGATTGGCAGGCGCCGCAAACTCGTCCGCGGGCTGGCCGTGCGGGAATCGATAAACGTTGTAGCCCGCGACCGGTGGGTTCTTCTCTCCGCCGATGGACGTCTCGGGCGCCGTCCAGGTGAGCACGACTCCTTCTTTCTTCGCAGTCGCGGCGAGAGCCGTAGGCACAACCGGCACATCGAGCGGAACGATGGATGGAAGATTCGACAGATCGCTGCTCACTGTCGGACCCTCGGTGACCACCGAGTATGTGATCCGAACCGGCCTTCCGTCCGCGGCATGAAGCGGCGGCGCATCTTCGTACGTCAGCCGCGCCCCCGTGGTCGCTGCTTTCAAGTTGGCGCTCTCTATGCTGTCTACCTTCGTCCGGAGCTTCAGAAACTTATTGGGTCCGAGCGACGGAACTTTCGCGAAAAGTTGGGTGGTTTGCTCGACCGGCGAAGCAGGAGTGCTCGTTGAGACCGGAAGCTCTTCGACCGATCGCCAGACCACGATCCGCTTGATGCCGGTCATGCTTTTTCCGGCAGTGGTCAGCGAAGGGTAGCTCCAGGAGAGAAGAACTTTGGGACCACGCTGTGCTACAAGAAGATCGGTCGTCGCTTTCGGAATGGTAGGAACTGGCGGATACGGATCTCCGCGTTTACCACAGGCGAGCACCGCGACCACTAGCAGGGCGACGATCAGGACGACCAGTTTCTTCGGCAGCATTACTCACGATTCTAACGATGAACGATGAAGGATGAGCGATGAACTTTCCGGGCGCCCTTTCATCCCTCCTCTTTCGTCATTCACCGTTCTGGAGGCTTCATGTGCGGAATCATCGGATATGCCGGCACTCGTGACGTTGTGCCGGTCCTGATCGGCGGACTGAGAAAGCTCGAGTATCGCGGCTATGACAGCGCCGGAATCGCGGTCGTGGACGGCAGCCGCGTCGACGTCGTGCGCGCCGAAGGAAAGCTCTCCAATCTCGAAGCGAAGCTGAGCGCGAAGCCGCTCTCCGGCACGTTCGGCATGGGTCACACGCGCTGGGCCACGCACGGAAAGCCGAACGAGAACAACGCGCATCCGCACCGCGACTGCACCGGCGCCATCGTCGTCATCCACAACGGCATCATCGAGAACTACCTCCCGCTGAAGCAGCGGTTGCAGAAAGCGGGGCACGAGTTCAAGACCGAGACCGACACGGAAGTCGTCGCCCATCTCATCGAAGAGAACATGAAGGATGGGACGAAGTTCGTCGAAGCGGCCACGAAGATGCTCAAGGAGCTGGACGGCCACTACGCGCTGGTCATGATCGACGGGAACGAGCCCGGCACGATCATCGCCGCAAAACAGGGTCCGCCGCTCGTCGTCGGATTGGGTGACAACGAGAACCTCGTCGCCTCCGACGTCGCGCCGCTGCTCGCCTACACGCGCGACATCATCTACCTCGAGGATGGCGAGTACGCGGTCGTCGATCAGAAAAACGTTTCGATCTTCAACGAAAAGGACGAAAAGGTCGAGCGCCCGCCGAAACGGATCCTGTGGGATGCCGTGATGGCCGAGAAGGAAGGCTACCGGCACTACATGCTCAAGGAGATCCACGAGCAGCCCCAGGCCGTCCGCGACACATTCACTGGCCGGATGTTCGAGGAGTCCGGCGAGATCTTCTTCAACGACCTGCAATTCACGCCCGACGAGTGGTCGAAGATCAGGAAAGTCCATGTCATCGCCTGCGGCACGTCGTGGCATGCGGGTCTCGTCGGGAAGTTTCTGCTCGAGGATGCCGCGAGGATCCCGATCGAAGTCGACTACGGATCGGAGTACCGTTATCGCAATCCCATCATCGACGAGAGCACGCTCGTCATCGGTGTGACGCAGTCAGGCGAGACCGCCGACACGATCGCCGGCATGCAGGAGGCGAAGAAGCGCGGCGCGAAGCTGATCGCGATCTGCAACGTGATCGGCGCCGCCGCCACGCGCATGTCGGACGGCGTGATCTATACGAACGCCGGGCCGGAGATCGGCGTGGCGTCCACGAAAGCGTTCACCACGCAGCTCACCGCTTTCTACCTGCTCTCGCTCTACATCCGGCAATTGCGCGGCGGGGATGTCGACGACCGCCGCTTCGCCATGCACGAGCTGAGCGTGATTCCGCACAAGATCGAAGACATTCTGGCGAAGCAGGAAAAGCACATCGAGGCCCTCGCGCACAAATATTCGAAGTCGCAGGATTTTCTCTTCCTCGGGCGCGGCGTGCACTATCCGATCGCGCTGGAAGGAGCGCTCAAGCTCAAGGAGATCTCGTACATTCACGCCGAGGGCTATCCGGCAGGGGAGATGAAACATGGACCGATTGCCCTGATCGACGAGAACCTGCCGGTCGTCGCCATCGCCACGCATACACCCGTTTACGACAAGGTCGTCTCGAACCTGCAGGAAGTGAAGGCGCGCGACGGGAAGCTCATCGTGATCTGCGACGAAGGCGACGATGCCGTCAAAGCGCTCGCGGACGATGTTATCGAGATCCCCTGGACGATCGAACCGCTCCAGCCGATCCTCTCGGTCATCCCGACGCAACTGCTCGCCTACTACATCGCCCTCCGCCGCGGCTGCGACGTCGATCAGCCGCGGAATCTGGCGAAGAGCGTGACGGTGGAGTGAGCACGCGAAGACGCGAAGACGCGAATTAGATCCTCCCCCCTTCGCGGCTTCGCGGCTTCGCGTGAGAAAAGATCACAACATCGGTATGTCCACGCCCCGCTCTTTGGCCGTCTCGATCGCAATCTCGTATCCGGCGTCGGCGTGACGCATCACGCCTGTGCCGGGATCGGTCGTGAGGACGCGCTGGAGTCGCTCCGCGGCAGCGTCGGTGCCGTCGGCGAGGACGACCATGCCGGCATGCAGCGAGTAGCCGATTCCGACGCCGCCGCCGTGGTGAAAGGAAACCCACGTCGCACCGGCAGCCGTGTTGAGCAGCGCGTTGAGGATCGGCCAGTCGGCGATGGCATCCGAGCCATCCTTCATCGCCTCGGTCTCGCGATTCGGCGAAGCGACCGAGCCGGCATCGAGATGATCGCGGCCGATCACGATCGGGGCCTTCACTTTGCCGCTGCGTACGAGGTCGTTGAACAGCAGCCCCGCTTTGTCGCGCTCTCCGTAGCCAAGCCAGCAGATGCGTGCCGGCAATCCCTGAAACTCGACGCACTTCTGCGCCATGCGGATCCAGCGATGCAGCGCGGCATCATGCGGGAAAAGATCGAGCAGCGCTTCATCCGTAGCGAATAGATCGTTCGGATCGCCGGACAGCGCGGCCCAGCGAAACGGTCCGCGTCCTTCGCAGAAAAGGGGACGGATGAAAAGCGGGACGAATCCACCGACCTCGAAGGCATCTTTCACGCCGGCCTTCAGCGCCTGCCCGCGAAGATTGTTGCCGTAGTCGAACGTGATCGCGCCACGGCGCTGCAACTCCAGCATGGCGCGCATGTGCCGCGCCATCGTGTCGTACGAAAGCTCGATGTAGGCGTCCGGACTGCTGTCGCGCATCGCCAGCGCCGCGTCGTACGAGAGGCCGGCGGGAACGTAGCCATTCAGCTCGTCGTGCGCGGAGGTCTGGTCAGTGAGGATGTCGGGAACGATGTTGCGCTCGAGCAGCGCTTCGAGCAGCTCGACCGCGTTGGCGACGACACCGATCGAGACCGCTTCGCCGGCATCGCGCGCGGCGATTGCGCGCTCGATGGCCGCACGAAAGGAGGGCGCTTTCTCATCGAGGTAGCGCTTGTCGAGCCGCCGTTGAATGCGTGTCTCGTCCACCTCGGCCACCAGCGCCGTCGCCTCGTTCATCGTCGCCGCCAGCGGTTGCGCCCCCCCCATCCCGCCCAGCCCCGCCGTGACCACAAGCTTGCCGCGGAGCGTGTTGTCGAAGCGCGTCTTCGCCACCGACGCGAAGCACTCGAACGTGCCTTGCAGGATTCCCTGCGTACCGATGTAGATCCACGATCCGGCCGTCATCTGGCCGTACATCGTCAGTCCAAGCGCGTCGAGGCGGCGGAACTCGTCCCAGGTTGCCCAGTGCGGAACGAGATTGGAGTTGGCGATCAGCACGCGGGGCGCGTTTTCATGCGTGCGAAAAACACCAACCGGCTTGCCCGATTGCACGAGCAGCGTCTCATCGTTCTTGAGGCGCTTGAGCGTGGCCACGATCGCGTCGAAGCACTCCCAGTTGCGAGCCGCTTTGCCGATGCCGCCGTAAACGATCAACTCCTCCGGCCGCTCCGCCACCTCGGGATCGAGATTGTTCATCAGCATCCGCAGCGCCGCTTCCTGCTGCCAGCCGAGGCAGGAGATGGCGGTGCCGCGCGGTGCGCGAATGACGCGTGCTTCTTCGATGGTCGTCGTCATGGGTTGATTCTAAGTCTCTGTGTCCTCGGTGTCTCTGTGGTTGAATGGTTTTTCCCATGGCAACGAAGAAACAGGAACGCGCCGGAGACATCGTCCTCCGGCTCAAACGGATGTACCCGAAGGCGAAGTGCGCGCTCGATTTCACCAACGCCTTCGAGCTGCTCATCGCCACCATCCTCTCCGCGCAGTCGACCGACGCCCGCGTCAACATCGTCACCAAATCGCTCTTCCGCAAGTACCCGAGCCCGCAGTCGTTCGCGGACGCCAGCCAGGTGGAGATGGAGCGCGACGTCAAACAGACCGGTTTCTTCCGCAACAAAGCGAAGGCCGTCATCGCCGCCTCGAAAGCGATCGTCGAGCGCCACAACGGCGAGGTTCCTAAGACAATGGCTGAGCTGACCGCGCTCCCCGGCGTCGGCCGCAAGACCGCGAACGTCGTCCTCTCGAATGCGTTCAAGATTGCCGTCGGCATCGTGGTCGACACCCACGTGACCCGCGTCTCCGCCCGCCTCGGGCTCACTGCAACCGACGACGCCGTGAAGATCGAGCAAGACCTGATGGCGCTGATCCCACAAAAGGAATGGATAAACTTCTCCCACCGCATCATCGCCCACGGCCGCACGATCTGCATCGCCCGCAAACCGAAGTGCGCGCAGTGCGCGCTGAATGAGTTGTGCCCGAGCGCGGAAGAGCCGCCGGAGTAGGCTCCGCACACAATGTTTCAGGCTTCTGCGTGGGAGCCGGGTGTGCGGCGCGCGGTCTTCCAGCTTCGCCGGGAGATCCATGCAAACGGCGATTCCGGAGAAGTGAACGAACGAGCGCCGTAAGCCCGGCCGCTGCCCTCGGGGTCGAACACACTGGCACAGGAATTGCCCGCGCCGCGCTTCCCATCGAGAGCTCGATTGCAAAAGGATCAATTAGTGAGAGCATGAAAAATGCTGGTTAGCGACAACACATTGAACAGACTGATACTTACGGCCTCGTCGTTGGTGTGATCGTCACGGGAAGGGTCACGACTGATCGGCGAGAAATCGAGATCTACCAAGGTTAGATCGGCATCTAAAAAAAGAGATCCGCATCTAAAAAAAGAGATCACGATCTCCCAAGGAGAGATCCGCATCTCCCCAAAAGAGATCACGATCTCCCAAGGAGAGATCCGTATCTCCCAAAAAGAGATCGCGACCTCCCCGGGAGAGATCCGCACCTCCCCAAAAGAGATCACGATCTCCCAGGGAGAGATCCGCATCTAAAAAAAGAGATCGCGATCTCCCAAGGAGAGATCCGTATCTCCCAAAAAGAGATCGCGATCTACCAAAGGCAGATCGTGACCTGCCGGGCAGAGATCGAGACCTCGCCGATCCACCCCAGTAACCTTTTCTTCCGTGACCCGTCTCAAAGAATGAGCCGGCAGGAGGATGGACCTCGACTGCCCGGCCAAGGAGATAAGGATGTCTACGAAAAACCGCACCGGAAACCGCTCTTCCAAAACCGTAGTTCAGAAGCGCATCAGAACCAAAACAAAGGCCATCGCGGCCATCCCCGACCCTGCCGCGGCAGCGGCCAGGATGGTCGAGTTGCTCAACGAAATGGAGGCCATCATTCCCGATCTGACTCAGCCGGATATCACGAAGATCCCGCGCATGGCCCAGGGCGCAAAGTTCGGACGCGCGCTCATCCCGACCATGATCAACGCCGTCAACTCCTATCCACCGTTTCAACAGCGCAACATGTTCGACCCCGCCGCCGCTCAGTACGCCCTCGACTACCACAGCCAGATGCACCCGATCACGCAGAGGATGGCCGCGATCACGATGGCCATGTCGTATTCGATGAATCAGAAGCTGTCCACCTCCAACGAACAGGCCCTTCAGTTGTTTCAATGGGGCAAGCGTCACGTGAAGCAGCCTGACGGCGGCGGGGCGCGGA
>OLLN01000335.1_pt1 | contig 25781 bp, 22 predicted proteins | sample 1604281 | NCBI WGS metagenome assembly OLLN01 (sample SAMEA104055716, study PRJEB20765) | soil metagenome | biome: Arctic tundra; feature: Polygonal ground; material: soil | place: USA | collected 2011-09 | depth 0-0.5 m | reverse complement strand
TGACTCGACATCAGCACGTACGCGCGCAGTTGCCAGCGGTAGTCGTCGATCACCTTCTCCAGCAGGTGTAGAAAGTGAAGCCGATCGCAATCGTCAGCGTAGATCGATCGCTGTTCCACACCGCGATTGGTCACATGCCAGACCGCACCCGGGAATTCGAGTCGCAGAGGACGAGGCACAGCGCGTCGGAGCAGAGCAATTCCGTCTTGACCGAGGACCGGTCCGGCGTGGGAGACGTCAGTATAGCCTGGAAGGGGTCAGGTCGAAAGTGAAAGTGACGAAAGAAGGTTCGCGGCTAATGCGACAGACGAATTTCGTCACTTTCACTTTCGACCTGACCCCTTCCCCGTCGCTCATGACTCCGACGGCGCAAGGTCGCTGATCGCCACGATTGCGGGCTCGCTCCCGGACACCCGCGGGCCGAAGACGTAGTAGAGGATCGGCACCGTCATGCGCGACAGGAGCAAGGAGGCCACCTCCCCGGCCATGAGCGAGATGGCCAGGCCCTGAAAGATCGGGTCGAAAAGAATCACGCCCGCGCCTACGATCACGGCCGCCGCCGTCAGCATCATCGGCCGGAAGCGGACGGCACCTGCGTCGATGACCGCCTGGTCGAGTGGCATTCCCTGCTTCAGACGCAGCTCGATGAAATCGACGAGGATGATCGAGTTGCGCACGACGATTCCCGCCCCTGCGATGAATCCGATCATCGATGTGGCCGTGAAGAACGCCCCCATCATCGCGTGCGCCGGAATGATACCGATGAGCGAGAACGGGATCGCGGCCATGATCATCAGCGGCGTCTTGAACGACTGGAACCAGCCGACGACGAGGATGTAGATCAGCGCGAGCACGACGGCGAAGGCCAGCCCGAGGTCGCGGAAGACTTCGTACGTGATGTGCCATTCGCCATCCCACTTCATGGCGAAGCGCTCGGTCGACTCAGGCAGATGCGATACGAGCCGCTCCATGGCGTAGCCTTCCGAAAGCTGAAGCTCGTCAATGGCGTGATTCAGTTTCTGGATGGCGTAGACGGGACTCTCTTCACGTCCGGCCACATCGGCGGTGACATAGACGACTGGCATCAGATTCTTGTGGTAGATACTTTTCGGCGCGATCGTCTCGTCGATGGTGACGAGCGTGCCGAGGGGAATGAGTTTGCCGCCGGCGCCGGAGACGGGCAGCGAACGGAGCGCCTCGATCGATGACCGCTGCGCGCGCGGGACCTCGACACGCACGGCCACATCCTCGGCTTCGCGCTCATCGTGCAGCAGTCCGGCGTTCATGCCGGACAGTGCCAGTCGCAACGTCGCGTCGATCTCGGATTGCGAAACGCCGCTGAGCGCCGCCTTTTCGCGATTGATGGCGAAGCGATATTGCACCTGATCGTCTTCGATGTACGTGTCGGTGTCGGTCACGCCCGGCGTCTTGTCGAAGATCGCCTTCACGTTCTTCGCGATGGCCATCTGGCGCTCGTAGTTCGGTCCGTAGATCTCCGCGACCAGCGTCTCCAGCACCGGCGGTCCGGGCGGCACTTCCGCGATCTTGATGCGTGCGTGATTGCGGTTCGCCACGGCGAGGACTTTCGTGCGAATGCTCTTGGCGATGTCGTGGCTCTGCGCGCTGCGCTCGCCCTTCGGCAACAGGTTCACCTGGATGTCGGCCACGTTCGCGCCGCGGCGCAGAAAGTAATGACGCACCAGTCCATTGAAGTTGTAGGGCGATGCGGTGCCGGCGTACATCTGCCAGTTCGCCACCTCCGGCACATCGCCGATGACCGCGCCGATCTCCCGCGCCACTGCGGCCGTCCGCTCCAGCGTCGTCCCCTCGGGCATATCGATGATGACCTGCAGTTCGCCCTTGTTGTCGAACGGCAGCATCTTGACCTTCACAACTTTGAATGCGACGAGCGACATCGCTGCGATCAGCAGCAGTGCCACCATCGCCAGGAATGCGATGCGCAATCGCGTTTCATGAATGATCCTGCCCATCAGCCGGCGGTACATCCGCGTCGACCATCCTTCGGTCACGGCGTGCCCCGAGCGCCCGCGCGACAGAAGCCGCCGCGCCGCCCACGGCGTAACGACAAATGCGATGACGAGCGAGAAAAGCATGGCCGCGGAAGCACCTACAGGAATCGGCCGCATGTACGGGCCCATCAGCCCGCGCACGAAACCCATCGGCAGGATGGCCGCGATCACGGCGAAGGTGGCCAGGATGGTGGGGTTCCCGACTTCGGCCACAGCCTCGACGGCGATCGCTCGCAGCGGCCGTCCATCATTCTCCGGCAGGCGGTAGTGACGCACGATGTTCTCGACGATGACAATGGCGTCGTCGACGAGAATGCCGATCGAGAAGATCAGCGCGAAGAGAGTCACGCGATTGAGGGTGTAGCCGAACAGCAGGAAGACCGCGAGCGTCAGCGCCAGCGTGACTGGAATGGCGATGGCCACGATTCCGGACTCGCGCCACCCAAGGGTCAGCCCGATCAGGACGGCCACCGACAGCACGGCCAGCAGCATGTGAAACAGAAGCTCGTTCGATTTCTCCGCCGCTGTCTCGCCGTAGTTGCGAGTAACCGTGACGTCGACGCCGGATGGAATCACGACACCGTGGAGCTCTTCGACCTTTCGTTCGACGGTTCGTGTCAGCTCGGTTGCGTTCGCACCTTTGCGTTTGGCGACGGAGATCGTCACGGCGGGGAGGATGGCATCGCGCGTTCCTGAGTAGACGTAGTCGGCCGGCTCTTCGGGGCCGTCGGCGATCGTCGCAACGTCGCCGAGGTAGACGGGATGGGCGTTGTTGACAGCGACGACGATTCGTTTCGCGTCGTTGGCATCGCGCAGGAAACCGCTCGTTTGAACGAGGACTTCGCGATCGCCGGACGAGAACGCGCCGCTGCTGCTCTCCCCGTTTGCCTGTTGCAGCGTGGCCGCGAGTCCCGCCGGCGAAATGCCGTAGCCGGCCACCCTCGCAGGATCGATCATCACGCGCAGTTGCCGGCGAGAACCGCCGATGATCGTGACCTCCGAAACGTTCTCTACCTGCTTGATGGCGGTCTGCAATTCGGCCGCGACGCGACGCAACGCGAAGTGGTCGTAGCGGTCGCTTGCCAGCGTGAAGGCGAGCACCGGAACGTCGTCGATGGAGCGCGCCTTGATCAACGGACCGGCTGCGTTGGCAGGGATCCGGTCCGCGTTCGCGTGCAGTTTTTCGTTCAGCCGCACGAGCGCCGCTTCTTCGTTCTGGCCGACCTTGAATCGGACGACGACCATGGAAGCTCCCGCCGACGACGTCGAATAGATGTACTCGACTCCCGGGATCTCCCAGAGCAGTTTCTCCATCGGCGCGGTGACGCGCTGCTCGATCTCCTTCGGCGACGATCCCGGCATTTCTACGAAGACATCGACCATCGGCACGACGATCTGCGGCTCTTCTTCGCGCGGCAGGAGCATCACGGCGCCGAGCCCGATGAGAATCGACGCGCCGATGACGAGCGGCGTCAGCTTCGATTCGATGAACGCGCCGGCCAGTCTGCCGGCGATTCCGCCGTGGGCGTTGCTCACGCGCCGCTCCGCACGACCATTCCTTCGCGGATGCGCGCGGGCGCCGTCACGATTACGTCGCCTTCGTCCAGACCAGAGAGCACCTCGAACCTCACGCCGTCGCCATCGCCGAGAGTAACCAGCCGCATCCGCGCGACGCCGTCTGATCCGGCAACGAAAACGCTCGTCAGTTGACCGCGCCGCACCAGCGCGTCCGCCGGCACGGTGATGGCCAGATGCATTCCGGTCGCGAAGGAGACTCGCACGAACGATCCCGCCCGCGGCGGTGTCTCCATCGCGAGTTGCACGAGCGCCGAGCGCGTGTTGCGATCGACGGACGGCTGCACGCGAATGACGCTCGCGGCGATCCGCTGCGATCCGGATTCGACGAAGGCACGATCGCCTGCATGCACGACGACGCCTTCCGGCACGCTGGCATCGACGCGTGTGGCCTGCTCGCCCTCGATCGTCAGCAGCGCGATGCCGGGCGCGGCCTGCGCTCCCGGATCGACGAACCGCGCTGCGATCACGCCGTCGATCGGCGCGCGAACGCTGCTGTATGCGAGAACGGCATCCGCCTGCGTCGCGGCCGCGCGTGCTTCCGCGCGCTGCGCGATCAGCCGCGCAAGCTCCGCCTGCGCCGTGCTGCGCCGGTTGGTCGCTTCCTCGAGCTCCTGCTTGCTGGCCGAGCCTCGCGCGTGCAGCGCGTCGTAGCGGCGCCAGGTGGCTTCGGCGAGCTGCGCGTTCGATGTCGCGGCGTCGATGGCCCGCTCGACTTCGTCGCGTCCTGCCCGTGCACGGTCCGCCTGCGCGCGCGGCTCACGCGCATCGATCGCCACCAGCACGTCACCTTTGCGCACGCGGTCGCCCTCGGACACCGATACGCGCATCACCGTTCCGACCACGTTTGCGGCGAGCGTGCTCGTCGTCTGCGATCGAACCGTTCCGGCGACGACTTGAAATGTGGGCAGGTTCGTACGCGACACCACGAGCAGCGGGGCACTTACCACGTCGCGAGGCGGCGTTGCTTTCGGCTGCGCGCATCCGGCCAGCAGGAGCGCGGCAACGAATGTGATGGATGTCTTCTGATCAAAGAAAGGATTGAACATCGTCGAGGTCTCCGGTGGCGCGCAACAACTCAGCTTTGGCAATGACGGTCTCGTATCGCGCGGCGAGCAATTCGAATTGAGCGGTCACCACCGCACTCTGCGCGCTCAGTTGTTCGGTGATCGTGGTGAGACCTTGTTCGTAACGGTCGCCCACGATTCGAGCCGCGGCCTCGGCCTGCGTCACGGCACGTTCGGCGACCGCGGCCGACTCCCTCGCTGCGTGCAGTCGATGCCAGAGCGTGACGGCTTCGATCGTCGCGGCATCGCGCGCGATGGCCTCGCCGGCGCGCGCAGTATCGAGGTCCGCGCGAGCGGCGGCAACGCGCGCTGGTCTGGCTCGATCGAAGAGCTCGAGCGTTACGGCGATGCCAACGGTGTGGTCGCTGTTGCGTCGCCCGAGCTCGGAGCCACTCGCACCGAGCGTGCCGAAAGCATCGACGCGCGGCAGCGCCGTCGCGCGCTCCGCCGCAACGTGCAACTCCGAATCAAACGTCGCCCGCGCCGCGGCCTTTACCGGCGTGGCGCGCGCAACGGCGCGAGCGACCGAGGCATCGAGATCGGGCTCGGCGATGGGAGAGATGGGAAGCGATCCGGTGATGACGATGGGATCGCTCCACGGACGTTGGAGCAACATTGCCAGCGCCGCGCGGGCGACGGCCACATCGCCTTCCGCAGCGATCACACGCTGCCGGAACGACGCGAGTTGCACGTCGGCCGAGAGCGCATCCGATTCGACGAGCAACCCCTGCTCGAAGCGGTCGCGCACCTTCTTCGCACCGGCCTCCGCGCTGCGCACGGCTTCCCGTGCAGTCGCTGCTTTTTCCTCGGCCAGCACGACACCGTAAAACCGGGCGATGACCTCGGTCAGCACGCGCTGCCGTTCGGCGGCGGCTTCGATGGACGCCCGCTCCTCGGCGTTCTCGCCTCGCTTCACATCCGTGCGGGCGCGAAACTGATCGAAGAGCGCAAAGCGTGCCGCGATTGCGGTGCGGTAATTCGTCAGCGCATCGGGCGCATTCAGCAACGCCGGATCGAAGCGCTGCGCCGTGAACCTTCCCTGTTCGAGCAGCGATCCGAAGACGAAGACCGGATTGTTGCCGTGCGTCACGCTCTCGCTGACGTCGACACGCGGAAGCCACGCCGAGCGCGCGGCGCGGAGCCGCGCCGACGCAGCCACCTGCTGCGAGCCGGCAGCGGCGATGGCCGGATTCCGAGCAAGCGCCTCGGCCGCAGCGGCAGGCAGCGTGAGGCTCTGCGCCGATGCTCCCCGCGCCCCGGCCAGGACGAGCGCGATGGCGGCAACCTTCCGGAAGACGATCATGCCGCGCGCGGTACCTGCTTCGTCGCGCAGCACGCCGGCCGCTCCACCCCGGCATAGCGAAGAATCGCCATCATCGGACACCAGTTCGTGAGACCGGACTGAAAGAGGTTGAGGCCGGCGAATGCGGTGAAAAGAAAGAACCACGGGCTGACCCAATAGCCAAGGGCTACGGAGGCCAGGACGAAGGCTCCGGCGATGAGGCGAAGGTAGCGTTCAACGGTCATGTTGATGTTCTCCTGGTTCGTAAGTATGAGCATATAGTCATATAACGTTGTGACTGTCAACACCTGATCCGGTGATACCCACGTTCGGGATGAATCCACGGACGGGCTCCACTTGAATCAGATCCACCAGGATCCGGCATGTGACACCGCGCAGTCAGGGCTGTGAGGCGGCGGTGGGTATTCGCGGCCGCTTTCGGAGCGAAAGTGGAAGGGGTCAGACCGGAAGTGGAAGTGACGAAAGAAGGTTCCGGCTAATGCGTCAGACGAATTTCGTCACTTCCACTTCCGGTCTGACCCCATCCGCGCCAACACCTGCTCGAGCTCGAGCACCGTCTCCGCGAATCGCACGTCCGTTCGTACCCGCGTCTCGCCCGATCGGATCAGGTGAAGTGCTCCCCGTCCCGTCACGCCGAGGAGACGGCCAATCTCTGCGCGGAACGATCGGGCGTGCCGCGTGGCCAATAACGCGACGAGCAACCGCGCATCCGAGCCAGGAGGAGGGGGCCAGCCACCGGCGATACCCATCGACTCGACAGCGTGCCGTACGGATTCGATCGTGCAAGGGGTCAGGTCGGAAGTGGAAGTGACGGAAATTGCGGTGCGCGGAAGTACACAGCCATTCCTCGTCACTTCCACTTCCGACCTGACCCCTTGCACGAACTCGTTGCCACCAAGAAACATCCCCGCGACCAGGTTCTCCCACGGTGAGACATCCTTTCCGATCGCCGCAGCCACGAACTCGCGATATCCATGCATGGCCTTGTTCCAGTCGTCTGCATTGAATGCATCGAGAATCGGTCCAGGATCGAGCCAATGCGGGACTGCCGCGAGACCCGCCGTTGCCCGATAGCTGCTCCAGCGCCACTCGCCCGGCGTCTCCACCATCCCGGCGCGAACCGGATTGAGAACGATGTAGCGGGAGAGTGAGAGGAGATACGCCTCGCTGTCGACCAAATGACCTTTGAACCGTCCCTGGAACAGATGTCCCACACGCCGGTGCCGCGCGTTGAAGAACGACGCATAGTGACCATCCAGATCCTGCATCCCGCGCGACAGATTGGTCAGTGGCGTTCGGAAGAACAGATGGTAATGACTCGACATCAGCACGTACGCGCGCAGTTGCCAGCGGTAGTCGTCGATCACCTTCTCCAGCCGGTGTAGAAAGTGAAGGCGATCGCCATCATCGGCGTAGATCGATCGCTTTTCGACGCCGCGATTGGTCACATGCCAGACCGCACCTGGGAATTCGAGTCGGAGAGGACGAGGCACAGCGCCTTAGAGCAGAGCAATTCCGTCTTGACCGAGGACCGGTCGGCGCGTGGGAGGAGTGGAGTATAGCGCAACCGGAATCCGATCGAAAGCGTGAAAAATGGAAGGGTCAGACCGGAAGTGGAAGTGACAGAAATTGCGTCGCCCGGAGGTCCGGAGCCGTTTTCCGTCACTTCCACTTCCGGTCTGACCCCTTCCCCTGGACCGGACCGTGAGAATCGTGGGCGCCGGGCCTCTCATTCGAGCGCCGAAGGCCGGATGAGGGGGCGTTTCTTCTCGCGGCATGTTCGTGGAGTCTGCGAACCGGAGAGTTCTCGACGCTGTTCTTGAAACCCGCTCTCACCATGGAAAGAGCGCGAGCTTCGTTTCGAACCTCGGGAGCATCGTTTTGAAGCGCACACTCTTACCGTGGAAAGAGTGCGGGCAACGTTTCGATGCTCGCGAGCTGCGTTTGGTTGCTCGCGAGCATCATTTCGAACCTCGCGAGCATCGTTTTGAAGCGCGCGCTCTTACCATGGAAAGAACGCGAGCAACACTTCGAAGCTCGCGAGCATCGTTTTGAAGCGCACGCTCTTACCGTGGAAAGAGCGTGGGCAACGCTTCGATGCTCGCGAGCTGCGTTTGGTTGCTCGCGAGTTTCATTTCGAACCTTGCGAGCATCGTTTTGATGCTCCAGTTCTTATCTTGGAAAGAGTGCGAGTATCGTTTCGAACCTTGCGAGCATCGTTTTGATGCTCCAGTTCTTACCTTGGAAGAACGTAAGCAACGCTTCGAAGCTCGCGAGCTGCGTTTGGTTGCTCGCGAGAATCGCTTCGAACCTTGCGAGCATCGTTTTGATGCTCCAGTTCTTACCTTGGAAATAGTGCGAGCATCGTTTCGAACCTCGCGAGCATCGTTTTGAAGCGCACGCTCTTACCGTGGAAGAACGTGAGCAACGTTTCGAAGCTCGCGAGCAGCGTTTGGTTGCTCGCGAGAACCGTTTCGGAACTCGCGAGCATCGCTTCGTTGCCCCCGAGCATCGTTTGGTTGCTCGCGAGCTTCGTTTCGCTGCTCTCCCGCTCCCCGACGTTGTGTGGATCGCCAGAAAGCGTGCTCCCACGATTCGTGGCGATCCGAGGTCACGCGGAAATCGGCGTGATGCGCGTTTGCGATGCCAGCGGACGGAGCGCTGTCCAGACCGCGGCGTCGCCATCGCCGTGCGAGACGACGATGCCGAGGGCTTCCAGGCTTTCCAGCGCCCGCTCGATCTCTTTCTTCTTCGCGCCGGAGAAGCGCTTCGTCAGCGCGCGCATCGTCCACTGCTGCGACGAGGCGAGCAGCACCTGACGGACGGCACTGAGCTGTTGCGGTAGTGCTCCCGGCCAGATGATCGGCACCTCGGCTGCCGCCGCCGATTCGTACGCTTCGGCAGGTGCCAGTCCGGCCATCGTCTCCTGCGTGGCCTCGCGCGCGCCCGAGGGATTCTGAAACTCGGGACGCAGCCAGCGAATCAGGCCGCGCTTCTCTTCCTCGGCGCGCTCATGATTGAGCGCAACGAGCCGCTCCAGGATCTCTTCATTGGTCAGCGTCGACGGCCAGCCGTAGGCACCGAACACCGCCGCGTCAAGGTCATCGTGAATCTGTTTGAGGATGGAGACGAGCCCCTGGTCATGGATTACCCGATCCTTCGCCGTCAGCGCCTCACCGCTGCGCAGCTTCTCCAGGACGTTGTACATCCCGGTGATGGTCAGCTCCGGATGCAGCGCCTGCTGCCGCTTGCGATGCGCATCGAGCTGCTCGCCCAGGTCGCGGATGCGCTGCTCTTGTTCGTCATTAGCGGCAGGGAAGGGGAAGGGGTCGAAGCAAACGGTCTTGTTATAGCGCGGGCGATCCTCGAGGGTTCCGCCGGTTGCGAGTGCCCAGGTGACATGAGGATGACTGGAAAGAACGCCGAGCATGAAGGCATCCATCAACGCAATCGCGGTAACTGTGCCCTCTGCCGGCTTTGCACACAAAGTCCGTTCTGCACATTAGGTCGGGAGTCTGCACATAAAGTCCATCGGGCGGGCGATATGATCCCACGCTCATGCGGAAGCGGTTCGGTCCTCGCGGCATCGTCGGGGCAGTTGTGTTCCTGTTAGTTGGAGCTAACGAAGGCGTCGCGCTCTTCGGGAGAGCCAACCTACTGGACCGAATACTCAGCCACGCTTTCGGATTGCAGGTTACCCCTTCGTTCAATCTGTTCGTCATGGCTTTCGGGCTGCTTCTGATCCTGACCGAACTCAGGCGAACGCCTAGACTAGATGCCAACTCAGGCTCAGCGTCGCCGCGCCGAGATCGCCCGCGAGTGAAGCTGTCCACCGTAGCAGCGATAAGCGATGGGGCGGCGATCGGAACGGTGATCGAAGCTACCAACGATAGTGACGTGGCTGCGATGAGCGTATTCGCCGAGGTGGCAATTCCTGATACCTCGTACTCGATCCGCATCGGGCCAATCTCGCAGGTGGTAAAGGGCATTCCGCAACGCCTCGTTCCAGAGTTGCTAGACGATGGAAAGCCTTGGCAGTGGCGAGAGGTGTCGTCACGCTTCGACACGTTCCTAGCTGTCGCGCACAAGGCGAAGGGTTGCGGATCTGTGGCGGTTTTCGACGTCACATATACCGATCACGATCGTGAGTCATTCACCACTCGCCATATCCTCAAGTTCACGCCGTGGGACCAGTCAGCGCCCGGCGCATTCGATAACCTCGACGTTCCGAGACTTCAGATTTATCTTGCTGGCGACACGGTTACTCCAGCGTGATGCCCACCTTCGCTACTTCTGTCTGCCGCCAGTCATGTCCATGAGGATTCCGGCGACCGTCCGCATGACTGGAGCCCTTCGCTAAATCTCCAGGTGAGCGAGTTGCTTCGACCGCTCAGGTAGGCGCAAACCTGTGTCAATTCATCGCGCCTCTCAATGGCTCCGAACACAACAGTCAGGATCGTGCAGGGGGTCAGGTCGGAAGTGGAAGTGACGGAAATTGCTTTACGAGTAATTCCGGAGCCATTTCCTGTCACTTCCACTTCCGACCTGACCCCTTCCTCGAACGCGCGATACGTGCATAGCCTTGTTCCAGGCGTCCGCATTGAATGCATCGAGAATCGGCGCGGGATCGAGCATGTGGGGGACCAGCCGTTGCCCGGTAGCTGCTGCCGCCATTCGCCCAGCGTCTCGACCATCCGGAATAGCGCGAAAGGGGTCAGACCCCCAGGCGAGACGCCTGGCGAGACGCCTGCACTCCCTGGATGTGACGTAGACCATGAAGACCTGTGACGGCGGCGATGGGCATTCGCCTTCGTTTTCGTCAGATTCACGTTTCATGAGCGAACACGTCATCGACACAGTCCTGCGCGTGCGTGTCGAGCACCGTGCCGGTCAGCTCGCGCGCCTCGCCAACACCATCGCCGAAGCGGGAGGATTGATCGGCGATGTCTCCACGATCCATGTCGGTGAGACCGCCACCCTCCGCGACGTTACCATCGAGACCATCGATGAGGCGCAGACGATTCATGTGGTCCGCTGCATCGGCGAGATCGACGGCGTCGACGTCGTCGAGTCCACCGACCGCGTCTTCGAAGCGCACCGCGGGGGCAAGCTCCACTCCACCAGCCGTGTGCATCTCGACCAGCTCGCCGACATGCGCAGCATCTACACGCCCGGCGTCGCCCGCGTGTCGCAAGCCATCGTCAAGGATCCGAACCGGGCCTGGGATCTCACGTCGGTCGGAAACTCCGTCGGCATCTTCACCAACGGTTCCCGCGTCCTCGGCCTCGGCAACATCGGCCCGCTGGCCAGCATGCCGGTGATGGAAGGAAAGGCCGTGCTGTACGACGAGCTCGCCGGCATCAGCGCCACACCGATCCTGATCGACACGCTCGATCCCTTCGAGTTCATCGAGACTGTGATGCGCGTCTCGCCTACGTTCGGGGGCATTCATCTCGAGGACATCCGCATCCCCGATTGCTACATCATCGAAGACGAACTGCGCCGGCGTCTCTGCAAGCCGGTGATGCACGACGATCAGCACGGCACCGCCACGGTCACGCTGGCCGCGGTCATCAACGCCTGCAAGATCACCGGCCGCGATCTGAAACGCTCGCGGGTCGGCATGATCGGACTCGGGGCGGCCGGCAGCGCCATCGCCATGCTCGCCGTCTCGTACGGCGTCGGCGAAGTGCTCGTCAGCGATATCAACGCTGATGCCGTGAGCCGCGTGCAGCGCGCCGGCGCCATCGCTTCCGATGCCGCCACGATCATGGCCACCGCGGACATCGTCATCGCCGCCACCGGACGGCCCGGCCTCATCGCTGCCAGCGATATTCGCAAAGGACAGGTGATCTTCGCGCTGACGAATCCGAAGCCGGAGATCCTGCCGTCCGAGGCGAGGGCGGCGGGGGCGGCGTTCGCGGGGGATGGGCGATCGATCAACAACGCGCTGGCGTTCCCGGGACTCTTCCGCGGCGCGCTCGAAGCGCGAAGCTGCGCGATTACGACCGAGATGTTGATCGCTGCAGCAGAAGTGATCGCGTCGCTTGCCAAGCCCGGCGACGTCGTGCCTTCGTGTCTCGATCGCAATGTTCATCAGGCCGTCGCGGCGACGGTCGCAGAAACTGCAAGAAATGCCGGCCTTGCCGGAACGGCGAAGTTGTAACCATCAACAATCGAAAGGAGAGAGTTCATGAGCACCGCCACGCTGTTGTTGAAGGGAAAAGAATACGAGCTCCCGGTGATGGAGGGATCGGAGGGTGAGACCGCGATCGACATCACCTCGCTCCGCGCGAAGACGGGCGCTGTCACGTTCGATCCGGGCTATGGCAATACCGGTTCGTGCGCCAGCGCGATCACGTTCATCGATGGTGAGAAGGGCATTCTTCGCTATCGCGGCTATCCGATCGAGGAGCTGGCAAAGAGCGCCACCTTCGTCGAAGTCTGCTATCTGCTCATTCACGGGAGCATGCCGTCGATTCCGGAGCTGGACGCGTTCAATGAAAAGCTGACGCGGCACAGCCTCATTCACGAAGACATGAAGAAGTTCTTCGAAGGCTTCCCGCCGTCCGCGCATCCGATGGCGATTCTCTCGGCGATGATCGCGTCGCTCTCCGCCTACTACCCGGAAAACGACAACGAGCTGAACATCATCCGCCTGCTCTCGAAAGCGAAGACGATCGCGGCGTTCTCGTACAAGAAGTCGATCGGCCAGCCCTTCATCTATCCGCGCAATGACCTCAGCTACACGCAGAACTTCATGCACATGTTGTTCGCGGTGCCGGCGGAAGGCTACAAAGTGACCGCGGCCATCGACCGCGCGCTCAACCTGCTGCTGATCCTGCACGCGGACCACGAGCAGAATTGCAGCACATCCACCGTGCGCATGGTCGGCAGCAGCGGCGCGAATCTCTTCGCATCGATCTCCGCCGGAATCTGCGCGTTGTGGGGACCGCTGCACGGCGGCGCCAACCAGCAGGTCATCGAGATGCTGCAGCAGATCCGCGAGTCCGGCCAGAGCGCGAAGACGTTCGTGGAGCGCGCCAAACAGAAGGACTCCGGCTTCAAGCTGATGGGATTCGGCCACCGCGTCTACAAGAATTTCGATCCCCGGGCAACGATCCTCAAACGCGCCGCCGACGACGTTCTCTCCGCCCTCGGCAAACGCGATCCACTCCTGCAGACGGCGACAGAGCTCGAGCAGATCGCGCTGTCGGATCCTTACTTCATCGAGCGCAAGCTCTATCCCAACGTCGACTTTTACAGCGGCATCCTCTACCGCGCCATGGGCATCCCCACGAACATGTTCACCGTCATGTTCGCCCTCGGCCGCCTGCCGGGCTGGATCGCGCAGTGGAAAGAAATGGTCGACGACGACAAGACCAGGATCAACCGCCCGCGCCAGTTGTACGTCGGCAGCAAAGTCCGCGAGCTGAGCGAAGTCGACGAAGCGATTGCGCTGACGACTGCGTAAGAACGGCCCCCTCATCCGCCTTCGGCACCTTCTCCCCCACAAAAAGCGTGGGGGAGAAGGACGCTCGATGGGGAGGGTGTGGCATTGTCGACGTGATCAACGCTGTCATCCTGAGCCGCCGAAGCCGCCGCAAGATTCGCTGATGTTGCAACCGGCAGACATCAGCGGCGGAGGACGGTCGAAGGACCCCCCGATTCTGTGCCGGTGGGGCGGTGGATAGAAACCCGAAGGCACAAAGCAGGGGGTCCTTCGACCGTCCTCCGGCACTTCGTGTCCTTCGGCGGCTCAGGATGATAGTTGTTTGTAATCTCACGCGAGACACTCATCGACGTGTTCATGCATACAACATCAGAGTGACGCCTCTCCTTGTTCGCAGCCGCGTCCGGACGTATTCACATGACAGGTCCCAAATGGAGGTACCTCTCATGTTGGTCAAAGATGTCATGACACCCGCGCCCGTCTGCTGCACTCCCGATACGAAGATCGATCAGGTCGCTACGCTGATGCTCGATCACGATTGCGGCATCGTCCCCATCTGCAAAGATTCAAAGCTCGTCGGTGTGATCACCGACCGCGACATCACCTGCCGCGCCGTGGCGAAAGGCATGTACCCTGCCGCCGTTCCCGTCCGTGACGTGATGACCAAAACCGTCTACACGATCCACCAGGATGAGGAAGTCGACGCAGCGATCCAATTGATGGAAGCCAGGCAGGTCCGCCGCCTGCCCGTCGTCGACGACGCCTTCCATGTCGTCGGAATCGTCGCCCCGTCCGACCTCGCCCCAACCTTCGCCTCCACCAACGTCGCCGACTTTCTCCTCGCGGTGTCGTACTGGAGCCGCAGGCCAGCGGCCGCGCCGGCAGTGTCGTAGAAGCGGTTCACCACAGGGGCGCAGAGGTCACAGAGTCAACTCTGCGATCTCAGTGTCTCTGTGGTTCATTGCTTCTCGGAAACGAGAATCTGCCCCGACATGGCCGGCTGATGCATCGTGCAATAGAACGGGAAAACACCAGCGTCGTGAAACGTCATCACGAAGCTCGTCTTTGACAACGGCGGAAACTTCGTCTGCAACAGAACCTTGTTCGCCTGATCGGTGAGCATGAAGTCATGTTCGTCGTCCGGCTGCAGATTCCAGAACACGATCTCCGTCGGTTGATCGCGCCGCACCGCGAACACCTCGGGCGAAAAGGCGTATACCTCCCCGAACTTCTTCACCGTCTCCGCCGGCCCCGTCTCCTTGATGGCCACGCCGATCGTCAGCACGACCACGCGCGCCGCTGCCTTCCCGCTCCGCGCGATCGTCACGCCGTGCTGGTGCGTATCGCGACAGGCGAACAGAAGCAGCGAGAGGAGTGCGAGCCGTCTCATCAAAACCATAGTAACGCCAGTGCTCCGCGTCCTCCGCGTCTCCGCGTGAAACCGTCTCTCACACGTAGACACGTCCATCACCCATATCCGTGACGTTCTCCCGACACGCACACCCGTGATTTCCCGTACGTGGGTACGGTGACCGGCTGGACAGCTTTCTGTCCGCGGCGAACGCAAAGTGGCTCCATCGATGCGCGACGGCGTCTGCCCTCATGGCCCGCTGTGATCGCCATCCTCCGGAACGGAACAAAAGGAGAAAGGTCATGGAGACAGGGAAACATCGTCATCAGCGGATTTGGTTGGTATTGCTGGCGGGGATTCTGATTCTGGGAGTCGCAGGCGGCGCATGGGCCGCTGCACCCGTTACCGTCACGACAGCAGTCACCGGTGCGCCGACGCCCGGTGCGACGGTCACGGTCAAGGCCACCGTCACCATCAACGACGGCTCCACACTGCAGAGCATCAAATGGAGTCAGGTTGGCGGCGTGGCGGCCACGCTCACCAACACATCGACTGATACCGCCACCGTCGTGCTGCCGGCCCGGAAGGTGTACCGGGAGCAGTTGATGACTGTGCTGGAGGAGAAACCGGTCGCCGACGCACTACTGCCTGCCTGGGTGCCCCCGAGCCCTGACTACACGGGCGGCCTGCAGGATCGTTACGTGCTCCCAGGCGTCTCCAATGAAGCACTCATCGACGCCGGTGCGGTCAAGCTCGACATCGCCGTGACCACCTCTTCCGGCACGTACCACACCGCTGCCACGGTCGCCAGCACCCTGCCCTGGGATACTACGACAGGCGTCCGCAACGTTCCGATCCTCCTGCCGGCGCTGCTCCACGGGAAGAAGCAGGCGTCGTACAACTGGTCGCTGACCGTACCGCCAGGCTCGACCGCAACGCTCGTCGATCCGACCACGCAGAATCCCGAATTCACGCCGGACGTCGCGGGGACGTATCAACTGACGCTTACCGACCTCGCTACCGCCAAGCCGGTCACCACGACGGTTTACGCGGGCACCTGGAAGGGCATCATCACCGGTCAGGATGCGAACGGCCGGCCGGTCGCGGACGCTGCCTGCATGCAGTGCCACGTCAAGAACACCCCGCACTTCGACCTCTTCACTCCGTGGGCGCAGTCCGGCCACGCGGAGATCTTCACGCAAAACGTCGACACACCGGCCGGTCACTACACCTCCGCGTGTGTTTCGTGCCACACCGTCGGCTTCAACGCCAAAGCCAAGAACAACGGCATTGACGATGCGATTGACTGGACTGCGTTCCTGGGCACCACGCTGCTCACCGTCGGAACGCCCACGAACTGGACCAACATCCTCGCGCAATTCCCCGCCACCGCACGGTTGGCGAACATCCAATGCGAGAACTGCCACGGTCCGCAGGACAGCGCGGCCCACATGAAGAAGGATGGCTCGCGCATGTCGCTCTCGTCCGACGTCTGCGGAAGCTGCCACGGCGAGCCCACCCGCCACGGACGCTACCAGCAGTGGCAGTTGTCGGCGCATGCGAACTACACCACCGCGATCGCCGAGGGGACCGACCCCACCTGCGCCAAGTGCCACAGCGCGCAGGGATTCATTGCCTGGCAGGACACGGGTTACAGCACGGCCAATCTCAACGTCACCTGGACAGCCGATCAGGTCGACCCACAGACGTGCGCAGCCTGCCATGACCCGCACAACCCCGGCACGACCTCCGGCGACAACAACACGAACGCCACGGTCCGGGTGATGAACACGACTCCGCTGCTGATGGCCGGCTTCACGGCAACCAACGTCGGCAAAGGCGCGACCTGTATGACCTGCCACAACGGCCGCCGCGGACTCAAGAACGACGCGAATTACCTCGCCTCGGACGCCTCACGCGCACCACACGAGGGAACGCAGGCCGACATCATCATGGGCCAGAACCTGTTCTTCACGAACGTCGGCACGCGCGGCCTGCACTCCATGATTCAGGACTCCTGCGTTGCCTGCCACATGGAATCGACCAATCCTCCGGCCGCGGTTGCGCTCCAGAATGCCGACGGCAGTTGGGTCGGCACCAATCACACGTTCTACGCCAGCAACACCATCTGCAACAAGTGCCACACCAACATCACCAAAGAGACCGTTCAGACGCCCGTCCAGGCGAAGCTGGACGCGCTCAAGGCGCGGATGGAGACCGCCATCAAGAACGTGATGCAGGCGCAGCTTCGGGCCGGCAACTCGATCGACCTCAACGGCCTCAAGACCCTCAAGAACGCCTCCGACGTCTCGGCGATCGAATTCATCTCCGCCTCGGGTCGCCAGGGCGTCAACGTCACGCTGAAGGACGGCTCCAAGGTCAGCAATCTCGCCCTCAACACCGTGAAGGTCACACCGCCCGCCGGCACGGCATCCGAGCTGTATGCCGTCGCCGATCCGGCGCTCGCGAAAGCCGGCTGGAACTACTTCATGGTGATCAACGACAGGAGCAAGGGCGTCCACAACCCGGCCTTTGTCAATTCCGCGCTCGACATCTCGAACTTCGCCGTCAGCTCGTTCAACGCCGCTGCAACGGTAACCCCAGGTGCCGGCGGTGTGACCAACAACGCAATCGGCGGCGGACTCGGCAACGGTGCCGGGGCCGTCTCCTGCAAGAGCAACTACGTTTACTGGAGCGAGATGGCCGGCCACACGGCAGGCCAGGCCAACAGCCAGTGGCGCACCGATCTCGTGGCGCGCAATCTCGATTCGTCCACCGCGTCGCTTCGTTTCATCCTTCACCAGGCCAGCGGCGATCTCGAAGCTACCGGCACGGTCATCGGCAATTCGCAGAAGGCCTTCGAAGACCTGACCGCGATCATGGGACCGAGCAACATCGGCGCGCTGGAAGTCTGCTCCGACCGTCCGCTGCTCGTGACCACGCGCATCTACAACCAGGCCGACAACGGCACCTACGGCCAGAGCTACGATGGCCGCGTTGCCGACCTCGGCTACACCGTCGGCCAGACCATCAGCCTGATCGGACTCCGCCAGAAAACGGACGCCTGGCGCTCGAATCTCGTCGTGACCAATGGCGGGACCACCGACGCGCAGGTCTCGATCAATCTGTTTGACGCGAATGGCAAGTCCTTGACGAGCTACAACCTGACCGTCCCGGCGGGCAAAGGCGTTCAGGATCTCGAGCCGTTCAAGAACCGGGCGAATGCGCCGGACCTCGATTGGGGCTTCGCGACCGTCACCGTACTGAAGGGGACGAACATTCTCTCCTCGGCATCGCTGATCGACATGAAGACCAACGATCCGACCACGATCCCGGCCAAGCAGTAGACGTAACGCATCAATCCGCAAAGGGTGGCGGCTTCGGCTGCCACCCTTTTTTGTTGCTTTGCGCTGCCTGGCACTCAGGCGGCATATAGTCACCTGAACTTGAAGGAGAAACATATGAATCGAAAACTACTGTCCATCATGACCCTCGCCCTCCTCGTCGCCTCGGTGTCATTCGCTGCCGCGCCTGGCGCCGCCGACACCTACAAATCGAAGTGCGCAACGTGCCACGGCCCCGACGGCAAAGGCGCGACCTCGATCGGCAAGTCGATGAAAATCCGCGATCTGAGCTCGGCCGACGTGCAGAAACAATCGGACACCGATCTGCAGAAGATCATCTCGGACGGCAAGGGCAAAATGCCCGCGTACAAAACAAAGCTGAGCGTCGCCGACGTCGGCTCGCTGGTCGCCTTCATCCGCGGCTTGGCCAAGCACTAAGCAAAACCAATTCACCACAGAGACGCAGAGGTCGCAGAGCAAAACCTCGGTTCTCTCAGTGTCTCTGTGGTGAGGGTTTGGTGTGCGACATCACATGATCGTGTGTTGCGCGACATGCGCGGCCGTAGCACCCCGACGCGATCATTCTTCGCATGGCGAACAAAGCGAAGCGTCTGCACACCAAGGCAATTCATGGCGGGCTCGATCCGGCGGCGCATCGCGGCGCGGTCTCGGTGCCAATCTATCAGAGCTCGACCTTTGCCTTTCCTACCGCCGAGGAAGGCGCCGCCCGTTTTGACGGCACCTCGAGCGGTCCGATCTACACGCGGATGGGAAACCCCACCGTGCATGCTCTCGAAGAGTGCGTTGCCGATCTCGAAGGCGGATGCGGCGCGATTGCCACGGCCACAGGCATGGCCGCCATCAGCACCGTCTTTCTCGCTCTGTTGCGAAGCGGCGATCACGTCGTAGCCACCGATCCTCTTTACGGCGCCTCCCGCGGGTTGCTCACGCGCTACTTCTCGCGACTCGGCGTGACGTCGACCTTTGTGCCGGCCATCGACGCGGCGGCGCTGACCGCGGCTATCCGTCCCGAAACGCGTCTCATCTTCGTCGAGACGCCTGCCAATCCGACGCTCGATCTCGTCGACCTCATCGCCGCATCCACCGCCGCGCGCGGCGCAGGCATTCCGCTCATCGTCGACAACACGTTCGCCGGACCGTACCTGCAGCGTCCGATCGAGCTCGGCGCGGACGTCGTTCTGCACTCGGCCACCAAATCACTGAACGGCCACAGCGACGTCATCGCAGGTGTCGTCGTCGCGCGCGATCCCTCCATGCTGGCCACCCTGCGCGACGCCGCGATCATCTTCGGTCTCACCATCGACCCACATCAATCCTGGCTCGTCCTGCGCGGCATCCGCACCCTCGGCATGCGCGTCGAGCGCGCGCAGACGAACGCCATCACCATCGCCCGCTGGCTCGAAGATCACGAGCAGGTGGCCTGGGTGCGCTACCCGGGACTGCCCTCGCATCCGCAGTTCAAGCTCGCGCAGCAGCAGATGGACGGACCGGGATCGATCATCGCGTTCGAAATGCGCGGCGGCGTCACCGCGGGCAGCATCCTGATGAACAGCGTCCGCATGATCACCCTCGCGGTGTCGGTCGGCGGCGTCGAATCGCTGATCGAACATCCCGCATCGATGACGCACAAGAGTGTGCCCGAGTCCGAACAACGACGACAGGGAATCACGGCAGGCCTCGTGCGTCTCTCGGCCGGCTGCGAAGACCTCGACGATCTGCTGGCCGACCTCACGCAGGCGATGGCGCACGTCACCGCGGCGGTCGGTTAGTCATCTGTGTACATCTGCGTCATCTGCGGATGAAAGGCTTTTGTCCGCAGATGACGCAGATGGGCGCAGATCAGAAGCGTCACATCGTCATGAGACCGGTATCACACATCGCTGGATCGCTGTACGCGTAATCGAATCGAGCCCGTCTTCTCATTGAAACAGAGAGAGAAATCGAAAGGAAAAACGATGAACAAACGATGGATTCCACTCCTGGCAATCGCGCTGCTCGTCGCAGCGATGGCTTCAGCGCAACCGATGACAGGCGCGCCACCGCAACGCGGCGGACGCATGGCCGCAATGCTCGTGGCCGTTCTGCAGCCGACGCCCGATCAGCTAACAACCTGGAAGCAGTTGCGGGAAGCGCAGGCAACGGCGATGAAGCCTCTCGTGCAGAACGCGCGCGACCTTCGCGACCAGCTCGACACCGCCATGAAGGCCACGGCTCCTGATCCGGCCACGGTTGGCAAACTGACGCTGTCACTTCGTACGGCTCGCCAGGCCATCCGAGCACTGGCCGATGATTCGAAAGCGAAATTCGTCGCCACGCTGACGCCGGATCAGAAGACGAAATTCGAAGCGCTGCAGGCAGCCGGCAAGGCGCTCAGGCGCCCGCACGCGATGGGCGGGATGGGCCAGCGGTAGCGTTCCCATACTGGGCTCGGCGCCGGAGAGGCTTGACCCGGTGCCGGGCCTGAACGTTCCATCGATGCGCTCCGGACTCGCCGAGCCTGGGACGATTCACCCACGAGGAGCTGGCGCGGTTCTGCCATGCGCTTCCGCGTGATCGCGTGAATCACCGGCGAGATTTCGGCGCCGGTCATTGGAACGGCGTCAATGCTTCAAATAGACGCGGCCACCGTTTGACGCGCCTACGCGTTCGCAACAGGCGGCGAGTTGCGACATCACCGGTGCGTCATCGGGAACATGCCAGAGGAAGACGTAGGGCACGCGGGCGAGGTATGCGGTGAGATCGATTTCGCTCACCTTCGGGCCGGCGGTGCTGGTGTCGGGTGGCGAGATGCCGGGCCGGAATCGGATGGGAAAGAATCCGGCGGCGGCTTCGTAGTTGGCGATGTCGACGGAGCCTTTCTCGATCGCCGCGTAGTCGATGGCGTGCATCTGTACGGCAACGAACGATCCGCGCGGACGGACATCGCGAATCAGGGGAACGAATACCGTGCCGGGCCCGATCGCATCCGCGCTGCGTACGAGCTCCGCCACGCGCCGCGAGAGTCCGCGGTAGCGCCGAACCAGATATCCGGTGTATGCGACGGAAACTACGGAGAGCAGGATGACCAGTACGATCGTGGCTCGCCGCGGCAGGCGTGGTGCCAGCCAGACGATTGGCGAAAGGACGACGAAGAGCGCCATCCGCTCCATGATCATCGTCCCGCCCGACGATGCTGCCGGAGCGCGCGCGTAGACGAAAACAAGGGCGAGCGTGACGAGGACGAAAGCATCACCTTCGCTCCATCGCCATCGCCGGCGGATCAGCGTAATGATGATCAACACGGCCAGCGCAAGGAAAAGCGCGAAGCCGAGCTTGGCTTGAAACTCATCGAACGTGAGCAGCACCCACATCCTCATGATGTAGCTGAAGAGACCGGCCGCGCTGACTGGCGCCCGCGCCAGCGAAACACCTTGCACGCGAAAGAACCACGCCAGCAGCGGTAGAACCGGAAGCAGCGAAACGAGATGTCGCGCGTGGATCGCGAGCGGCCGGCCGGGCAGCGTCGCCAGCCAGAGAATGCCGATCGATCCGATCCCGAGGATCGTCGACATCGGATGCGAGAAGTAGCAAAGGAGCAGCAGGCCAGCCACGATGGCGATCGTGCGAGCGTCCGGAGTGTCGCGGCACTTCCACCAGACGGCGAGCACGAGAAAGTAGAGTGCCGCACTGATGCAGAAGTTGTAGAAGCCCTGCTGCAGAAGAAGGTTGTATGCGAAAGGGAATGCGAGAAAGGCAAACACCTGACGCGATTCATCGACCGCGCCGGCGTATCTCCAGATCGCGTAGAGAAAGAGGAGAACGATGCCGCTGACGAGGAGCTTTTCGGCGACCAGCGGCGGCGCGACAATCATCAATAGCGCCATCACACCGTGTCCGAGCCAGTTCGGAAGCGGCCTCCAGTCGATGGCATACCAATCCGCGACTGGGCTATGACTTCCGCTCACGAGCTGATGCAGAACCCACGAGTTGTAAAGGTGCGAAGGACCATCCGAGGTCGGCAGGTATGACGCGCTCCAGATCGGGGCCAGAGCCACAAGCGCGAGACAGAAGTAGAGGCGGCGCAGCATCCTTCCTCTCATCGCTCCGGCAGCGCCTTCGCCGCCTTCTCGATCACCGTCTTCAGGATCGAACGGTGGCAGTTGTTCTCATCCTCGCAGAAGCAGCCGATGGAGATCGCCGTCTGTTGCGCCAACGCCGCCAGCAGCAGAACCGACTGGCGCGCCGCGGGATCGCTCTCCAACTCCCGCGCGTACCGTTCCTGAAACGTGCGCTTCGACGCAGCATCGTTAGCGATGTCGTGCTTCTTCACCCAGGCCAGCAGCGGGCGCGACGGCGCGACGACCGGAAACCAGACATCGAAGAAGTCGAGCCGGGCGTAGTCTTCCTTGCGCACGCCGCGCGGCGGAAAGCGGACGGTGCCGATCCGAAGCCCTTCGCCCGGCTTCCGAGGAGAACCTGCCTGATACGTCCGCAATGACATGGCTAGAAACTAGCACAGCTCCCGATTGGTGATCGAGCGCACCGTCCGATGTGGCGCGTGATGCGGCGACGATCTGCGTCCGCACCAATCATCAGTGAAGGGGAGAATTTCTATGAGCACCACCTTCGCGGTCGAAGAAGAAGTCATCAGAACGAAGCACGTCGAAACAATGCGTGCTGCGGTGTTTCACGGCGTCGATGACATTCGCGTCGAGGATGTCCTGCGGCCCCGCGCCGGAGTGGGAGAAGCCGTCATCCGCGTCACCATGACCACGATCTGCGGAACCGATCTGCATATCCTGCGCGGCGAATATCCGGTCAAACCGGGCCTCATCGTCGGACACGAACCGGTCGGCGTGATCGAAGAGCTCGGCGCCGGCGTGAGCGGCTACAAAGTCGGTGATCGCGTCATCGTTGGAGCCATCACTCCCTGCGGCCAGTGCAACGCCTGCCTCTCCGGCAACCTGTCGCAGTGCGGACACGGCAGCGGATACGAAGCGATCGGCGGCTGGCGCTTCGGCAACACGATCAACGGTGCGCAGGCCGAGTATCTCCTCGTACCGAGCGCGCAGGCGAATCTGGCGAAGATCCCCGACGATGTGACCGACGACCAGGTCGTTCTGCTTACCGACATCGCATCGACTGGCATCAGCGGCGCGGAATCGGGTGGAGTCAAAATCGGCGATTCGGTCGCCGTCTTCGCTCAAGGTCCGATCGGCCTCTGTGCCTCCCTGGGCGCAAAGCTGATGGGCGCTGCACTCGTCATCGGCATCGACGGCGATGACAATCGCATCGCCATAGCCCGCAAGATGGGCGTCGACGTCGTTCTCGACTATCGCACTACCGACGTCATCGCCGAGGTCCGCAAACTCTCGGGCGGGAGCGGGGTGGACGTAGCCATCGAGGCCCTCGGCACACAGGCCACGTTCGAGAACGCCCTGCGCGTGCTCCGCCCCGGCGGCACGCTGTCGTCGCTCGGGGTCTATGCGCACAATCTGAACATCCCCTACGACGCCTACGCCGCCGGCCTCGGCGACCATCGCATCGTCACCACCCTCTGCCCGGGCGGCAAAGAGCGCATGCGCCGGCTCATCGAGATGGTCCACCGCGGCAAACTCGACCTCACACCCCTGCTCACCCACCGCTTCAAGCTGGCGGACATCAATGAGGCGTACAAACTCTTCGGCGAGCGCGCCGACGGCGTCATGAAGGTTGCGATCACGCCGTAAGTGCTTCGAAGTCAGGCCAGTGGTGGGCTCACAGAGTTGGGCTCAGCGGCCGCGATAGGACGCGATGGGCGCATGTAGAGCCACCAGTAGATGGGAAAGGCCATCATGTTTCCGAAAAAGAGAATGATGACCCAGAGAACCCTTCGATCCGGCGCCACTTCGTCACTTCTGAAGGCGTGAACGACATAAACGGCTGTGAGCGCAAACATCAGGAACATGGTGAGCAGGTGAAGCGGGACGATGTACATAAACAGGTCCATGCGAGGAGACCCACCAGGGTGATTGTTGATCGCGGCAAAACTGAATGCGATGAATGACAGGAAGAGACAGAAGTAGATCGGCGGCCACACGGTCAGCACCGCGATCAAATACGCGACAGACTTCGACGGCTTCCATGGGGTCGTCATGAAAGGGAATACTAATTCAGCTCGAAGCGGCTGTGCGAATCGGATGGATCGCCCACGACGGCTGTCTTTCCCCGAGGAACCGCGGAGTTGAACTTCGCAGTGTGACATTCGCATCGTTCGCCATTGACGGAGCGCACGCTGCTAGCCGTGGATCGGCCAAGAACAGCGATCTGGGCCGCCGCTTGCAGTGAAGGCCTGCATTGCGACCTGCGCGCGGCGCAATCTTGCATCGCCCGGGCCGCTGAATCGGAGGCAAGACCCATGAAACGAATCGGATTGACCGGCGCAATGCTTGCGCTTTTGCTTTTTGGCACGTCTGCCGGTGCCTACGCACAGCAGGACAATCAGGGCAAAGATCACGGCAAGCAGGACAAACAGAGCAAGGATGAGAAGGACAAGGCGAAGGCGGACAAAGGTAAAGGGGACGCCGGGGCGCTGAGCAAACAGCAGGCGGCACAGGCGCAACAGGCACAACAGCAGGCGTTGCAAGCGCAACAAGCACAGGCAGCACAGCAGCATCCAGCGCAGGCACAGAAGGCGGTCCCTCCGGGAAGGCAGCGCGCGCAGAATGGCGCAACGAGCCAGCCAAACGCGCAGCAGGCAGCGCAGGCAGCACAGGCAGCAAGGGCAGCACAGGCAGCGCAGCAGCATCCAGCGCAGGCACAGAAGGCGGTTCCTCCGGGAAAGCAGCGCGCGCAGAATGGCGCAACGAGCCAGCCAAACGCGCAGCAGGCCGCGCAGCAGAAACAGCAGCAGGCCGCGCAGAGCCAGCAGGAATTAGCGCGTCAGCAGGAACAGACCCGCCTGCAGCAACAGCGGAATCAGGCTAGCCAGCAGCAACTCGCGCAGCAACAGATTGCCATCGAGCAGCAGCGTGCGAGTCAGTATCAAAATAATCTCGATCAGCAATTACGTGTCATCCAGGCGCAGAACGCACAACTGCAGCAGCAGAAGCGCCAGTCGCAGTATCAGATCCAGCAGCAGTATGCGCAGGCTCTGCAAGCGCAGCAGCAGCGGCTCAGGAACGAACGGAATTACAACTACAACGGCGACCCCTTCTACCGCACGGCGAACACGTATAGCTATACGGTCAGCAGCCAGACGCGCCGGACCAACCGTTATGGCGCCGACCTTCTGCGCCAGGCGGTCAACTATGGGTATGACCAGGGATATCGCGCCGGCGAGGCAGACCGGATGGATAAATGGGGATACAAATACCAGGATGCGTTTGCTTATCGTGACGCGAATTACGGCTACTCGGGGCGGTATGTCTCGCAGAGCGATTACAACTACTATTTCCGCCAGGGCTTCCAACGTGGCTACGAAGATGCCTACTACACGAGAGCGAAATACGGCCGCCGGTCAAACGGCAAGACCACGATTTTCTCCGTGACCATTTCGGGGATACTCAATCTTCGGGTGATTCGCTGACCGTGACAGCCGCCGGACGGAGAAACGTCCGGCGGCTGTCGTTCAGGCCCGAATCAGCTGCGAATCTTCATTGCTCCAAGAAGCACCAGCA
>OLLN01000027.1_pt1 | contig 25891 bp, 24 predicted proteins | sample 1604281 | NCBI WGS metagenome assembly OLLN01 (sample SAMEA104055716, study PRJEB20765) | soil metagenome | biome: Arctic tundra; feature: Polygonal ground; material: soil | place: USA | collected 2011-09 | depth 0-0.5 m | reverse complement strand
CCCTACGCATTCGCCCGCGACTACGGCGCCTGCCTCAAAGCGCACGCGGTGGCGAAGCGGTTGCGGGCGCGGTTTCCGAATGTCGACTTCGACGGCATGCTGGCCGCGGTGCATCGCAACCTGGACGCTGCGCCACCGTCCGAGGAGATGGCATTTGCGTAGAGCGTTCGTTCTTGGTGCACTCCTCTTCGCGTCGTGTGCGACTGCGCCTTTGCCGCAATCGCTAGGGGAATCGCTTGGTCAATCGATCGGCCAGCGGATCGATGCGATCACAAACAAGCCTTCGCTCTCCGGTGCGATCTGGGGGATCGACGTCGTCGACGATCGCGGCAACACGATCTACGCGCGCAACGAGAGGACGCTTCTCATTCCGGCATCGAACCGGAAGCTTTTCGCCGCCGCAACAGTGGCCTCGTGCGAAGGCCTCGATCGAAGGATCGCTACGGAGTTTTGGAGCGATGGGAGCGACATCATCATCCGCGGAGGCGGCGATCCATCGCTCGGTGGACGCTGGGCTTTCGATCGCGATGCCGTGTTCGCCCCGTTCGTGAACGCTCTTCGAAGCCGGAACGTTGCCGACGTGAACAACGTCATCGCGGACGTCTCACTCTTCGACCGGACCACCATCCCCGGCAGTTGGAAAGTAGGAAACCTCGGCAGCGATTACGCGACGCCGGTCGATGCACTCGCCTACAACGAGAACGTGATCGGTATCGTCGCCGATCACTGCGCGAGTCCTGTCATCACGACCGATCCTGCGTTTGTCCCTGCGTCCGCGGCTGTCGTCTGCGGAAAGGGTGAGCCCTTCGTCCGCTCCGGCAACGCCAACGAAGTCACGATCAGCGGCACGATGCAGGAGCACTTTCAGGCGCTTGCCGGCATCGGCGATCCAGCGCTCTACGCGGCTCAGGCACTTCTGGATGCGCTGCGGCACGCCGGCATCAACGTTCGCGGAAAAGCGGTCGTCAACACAACGCCGCACGCGTGGCTCGAGCGGATCAGCGTCGTCGAGTCGCCGCCGCTCTGGCAGCTTCTCTCGACCGTCTTGAAGCCGAGTCAAAACCTCTATGCGGAGATGCTGTTCAAGGGACTGTCGGCGAGCGCTGCGCAACCGGCGTCGTACGAAGCCTCGGAAGATATCGAGCGCCGCTTCCTGACGACGGAGGTGGGGATTAACGCAGCGGACTTTCGTTTCGTCGACGGCTGCGGCCTCTCGCCCGATGATCTCGTCGCGCCGCGCGCCATCGTCACGCTCCTGCGCTGGATGAACGATCCGAACCGCCGTGGCGTCTGGTCGATGATGCTGGCCCGTCCGGGCGAGGAAGGGACGCTCCGGCGGCGCCTGCTTCCGTTTGCGAGCCGGATGCGCGGCAAGACCGGCAGTATCAACGGAGTCAACGCACTCAGCGGGATTCTCGACGGTCCGCACGGCACGCACCGCTACTTCACGATCATCATCAATCACCACACCGCGGAGTCGTCGGACGCGTTGCACGCGATCGACGCCATCGTGAGCGAGATCGCGAACTGGTGAGCGTCAGATCAGCTCGGAAAGCTCGCCGACGACGCGCCGGAGTCTGCTGAGGTACTCCGGATCTTCAATCATCCGGTGTTTTACCTCCTCGGCGAAGGGAAGATCGCGGCGCCGCTCTTCGGGCGTGCCGCACGATTCGAAGAACTCGATCCACTTGTCGGGCTCGCCGTCGAACATCGAAAGCAGCATGTGGACGCGCGCAAAATTTGCCACGAGCGCCGACAGATTCGTGGTGTCGATCAAGTCATAGGTCTCAACGGTCATCGGTGAACGAGAATCTCCCCTACCTAGGAGTGACTGCGGGGTGGAGTTCCCTACCCACTCACCCGATATTTTTATCCATTGACGCCGGCGAGCTCAGCATTCTGGCCGCTCCACGTTCCATACGAGAAGCAGCGAACGCACGTGAACGAGTACTCGGCCATACCGGTCGTGGGGTTGGCCGACGATTCGACCTCAAGCACGGATTGGCAGCGATAGCAGAGATTGGCGTCGCCGCGCTCGATGTTCTCCAGGAACCCCTCCACCTGCTGGCGATGAAACTCCATCTGCCGCGGCCGCTGCGGAATCGTGATCGTTTCCCGTCCGCGCGGGCAGGTCAGGAAGAGGTGATCGGCGAATGTGGTCTGGACGAAGCTGCCGGTCATGATGACACCGGGATGCTTGGGACACGCGACCGGTTTGCCCGCCCAGTACGCCCGCGCCAGATCGCGAAGTTGTTGTACGTCGTTGGCCATGGGCGCGAAGTTTAACTGACGCGAGGCGGAGCGTGGCGTTCGTGTCATCCTGAGCCGCCGAAGGACGGTCGAAGGATCTCAAAATTCGTCGATCGTGTTTAACCTAGCGCGAGCGGTCGTGATCGATGACATTCACTCGCGGTGGGCCAACGAGCTTCCCGCATTTTGAGATCCTTCGCCGTCCTACGCCGCACTGCCTGCCGAGGCAAGAGCAGCGAGTCGACGTGCGGCTCCGGCTGTCTCAGGATGACACGATCCTCTTGACAAACAGGAGATTGTTGATCGGCAGTAATCCGCCTACCTCTTCCCCTGTTCGATCTGCTCGAACACGCGCATGAAGTTGCCGCCGAGGATCTTCTCGATGTCTCCTTCCGAAACGCCGCGCTCGAGCAAGCGCGCGGTGAGGAGAGGCAGGCCGGCCGCGGTTTGCAGGTCCTTCGGCAGCGCCGGGACGCCGTCGAAGTCGGAGCCGATGCCGACGTGATCGATGCCGGCCACGTCTGCCGCGTGCAGGATGTGATCGACAGCATCGTCGATCGTCGCCTGCGGGCTTCCGAGGGTGTTGAACCACTTGAGGTAGAGATCCCAGCCGGTGGCATCGTCGGGCATCTCTTCCGTGCCGCCGGCCGATTCGCTCTTCACCCGCTTCTGCGAATTCATGATCACCTGCGCCACTGCGTCGTTCAGAAACGCGGAGAAGAAGTTGATCATGCAGACGCCGCCGTTCTTCGCCAGATCGCGGAGCATGTCGTCGGTCATGTTGCGCGCATGGCGGCAGAGCGCGCGGCACGACGAATGCGTGGCCACGAGCGGAACGCGCGTCGTCTCCAGAGCGGCGTAGTAGGCCTTGTCGGAGACGTGGGAGATGTCCACGATCATGCCGAGGTCGTTCATGGTGCGGACGACGTCGCGGCCGAAATCGGTGAGACCGTTGTGGCGTCCGCCGTCACCCGAGGAATCGCACCAGTTGTTCGTGTTGACGTGCGTGAGCGTCATGTAGCGCGCGCCGAGGCGGTAGAAATCGCGCAGGATGGAGAGCGAGTCCTCGATAGCGTGCCCGCCTTCGACGCCGATCATGAGCGCCGTCTTGCCGTCGGCCTTCGCCTGGCGAATGCCCGCGGCATCGCTGCAAAACGTCAGCACATCCGGCCGCCGCTTCGCTTCGGCGTGAATGAGCTCGATGAGCCGGTAGGCGAACCGCGCGGCGCCGCGCCCGGCGTAGAACGGCGGAACGTACGCGGCGAAGAACGAGGCCGTGATGCCGCTGTCCCGCAACGATTTCAGATCGGCCTGCGCCTCGGGATCGTGCTCATCGATGTGAAGGTTGTGCCGGATCAGACGGTAAGGCGTGTCGCAATGACCATCGACGATGATGGCCCGGCGATGGACGGCCGGGACGACGAAGGACGGGCTGGGATCAGTCGTTGTTGAGGTAGTCATCGGTTGGGAGTGGAGTTTGGGGCGTGGGGTGTGGGAGATGAACCCTTCAGATTCTATTACGAGAGAAGTTGATCGGGCAGCACAAGCGGCGGCCCACGATATCCGAGGCATTGATCCCGCAGACGTTGATCCCAGATGCGTTGATCCGAGAGACATTGCTTCCACTCCCCACACCCAACCCCCCACACCCCGTACACTACCAACCCAATGAACCTTCCTTTGCAAATTGCCTGGCGTTACTTGCGGCGGCCGACGGACCGGTTGGTGTCGGCGGTCGGGTTCGTGTCGGTGCTGGGGCTCGTGATCGGGGTGATGGCGCTGGTGATCTCGATGGCGCTGATGACCGGGTATCGGGGCGACTTGCAGAAGAAGCTGCTGGGCGGCAACGCGGAGATTTTCGTCTACTCCGTCGGCGGTCCGATCGAGGATACGAAGCAGGTGGTGGCGAAGGTTCGCGGCACGCCGGGTGTGAGCGAGGCGGCGCCGGTGCTGTTTCAGCGCGCGCTCGTGACGACGGAGCGCAACTCCACCGGAACGGAGACGATGCTGAAGGGGATCGAGCCGGCGCGTGCGGCAGGCTCGCCGATGATTGCGAAGATCGTCGGTCCGCGCGGGAAGTTCGATACGGCGGCAGGGGAGCGTGGCGTTGCGGTCGGGCGTTATCTGGCGACGAGGCTCGGTGTGGCGGCCGGCCAATCGATCAGCATCACCGTGCCGGCCGAGAACGGCGGCAGCTTCATGCCGCGTAGCGCGTCGTTCGTGGTGACGAACGTCTTCGACACCGGCTTCTACGAATTCGACGCACGCTGGCTCTTCATCGACCTCGGCGAAGCGGAATCGCTGCTCAACGCTCCGGGCGCGGCGAATCTGCTGGAGGTGAAACTCGCGCCGGGTGCGGACCTCGACCAGGTCACGCGCGCGATCGAGACGCGCACCGAGCACCGTTACGCCGTCTCCGACTGGCGCGACATGAATCACCAGCTTTTCTCGATGCTGAAGATCCAGCAACTGGTTCTCTTCATCGTCATCGGCCTGATCGTTTTCGTTTCGACGTTCAACATCGTCTCGACGCTGATCATGACCGTTCATGAGAAGCGGAAAGAGATCGGCATCCTCTCGTCGATGGGTGCGCAGTCGGGGACGGTGACGCGGATCTTCGTCTGGTACGGAACGATGGTCGGCTTTCTCGGCACGGCCACCGGGATTCTTATCGGCATCGTGATCTGCTGGCTGATCACCCGCTTCCATCTGGTCTCGTTTCCGCCCGAGATCGCGCAGGTCTACTTCGTCTCGTCGATCCCGTTCATCACGCGGCCGGTCGATCTGACGATCATCGCCGCGTTCTCGATCGTCGTTTCGTTCGGGGCGACGATCCTGCCGTCGCTGCGGGCCGCGCGGTTGAATCCGGTGGAGGCGTTGCGGCACGAGTAGCGAGACCGCGCAACCGCACCGCAACACCCCACCGTATAATCCGCCGCGATGCCTACCCGCTTGATTCTTGAAGATGGAACTGTGTACGACGGAGAAGCCTTCGGTGCGACTGCGAACACGATCGGAGAAGTCGTTTTCAACACGTCGATGACCGGCTATCAGGAGATCGCTACCGATCCTTCCTACCGGTTCCAGATCGTCGTCATGACCTATCCCCACATCGGAAACTACGGCATCGAGAAGGCCGTGGCGCAGAACGAAGTGCCGCAGGTCGCCGGCTTCGTCGTGCGTGACGCGGTGGCCGAGCCGTCGAATGCACACTCGGAGATGCCGCTGGCTGAATACTTCGTGCAGAACGGCATCTCGGCGATCCAGGGAATCGACACGCGGTCGCTCACGCGGAAGATTCGCAACGAAGGGGCGATGCGGGGAATGATCACGAGCGAGAGCGGGCGTGACGTGGCCAGCATCGTCGACGAGATCCGCCAGGCGCCGTCGATGAGCGGACTCGATCTGGTGCAGCGCGTGACGGCACTTCGTCCTTACACGTTCGATGAGCCGCCTGCCGAGGTGAAGAAACGGATTGCGCTGTACGACTTTGGCGTCAAGCGCGACATTCTTCGGCATCTTTCGAGGCAGGGCTGCGACGTGACGGTGTATCCGGCGACGACGCATGCGGACGAGATCCTGGCGCAGCGCTTCGACGGCGTGATGCTGTCGAATGGCCCGGGCGATCCCGAGCCGGTCACGTACGCGCAGGAGAACATCCGTCATCTCATCGGCAAGATCCCGATCTTCGGCATCTGCCTCGGCCACCAGCTTCTCGGCCTGGCGCTCGGCGGGAGAACCTACAAGCTGAAGTTCGGGCACCGAGGCGGCAACCATCCAGTCAAAGACTTGCGCACGGGACGGGTGGAGATCACGGCGCAGAATCATGGTTTCGCGGTCGATCCCGACTCGCTCCCCGCCAACGACGTCGAACATACCCACATCAATCTCAACGATCAGACGCTGGAGGGTTTCCGGCATCGCCGCGAGCCGGTGCTGGCCGTGCAGTACCACCCCGAGGCCGCGCCTGGGCCGCACGACTCGTTTTATCTCTTCGGGGAGTTCATGCAGATGATCGATGAGTGGAAGCCGGAGCGGAATCGCTGATCTCTCGCTCCGAAAACGGGCAACCTGTGTAGAATGCGCCGGTCCCCAAAATCTACGAGAATGAAGTGAAGCCGGAGGAAACGCCATGACTGTGAACGATCCTGCCACCTCGACCTACACGCCACCACCGCCGGCCGCACCGCCAGCGAAGAAGAGCGGATGCCTGAAGTGGGGGCTGATCGGATGCGGCTCCCTTCTGGTGCTCGGCGGGATCTCCGCTGTCATCCTCGTTGTGGTGGTATTCGGCGCGATCAAGAAGAGCGACGTTTATCAAGAGGCGCTGCGGCGCGCGCAAAACGATCCCGCCGTTGTCTCCGCGCTCGGAACGCCGATCGAGGCAGGGATGATAGTGACCGGCAGTGTCAACATCGACACCAGCGGCGGACACGCCAAGCTCGACTTCCCGATTTCGGGACCGAAGGGAAAAGCCAGCGTTCATCTTGTCGCCACAAAGTCCGGCGAAAAGTGGGAGTACACGGAGCTGACGGTGACGCCGGCGAACGGGGCGAAGATCAATCTGCTGCCGCCCCCAAGCACGTCCACGACTACCACGGAGACGTCGACGACAACGGATACCTCGGCGACGACAGATACGACATCGACCACGGATACTGCAACGACGAGCACGAGCTCGACGTCAACTCAGTAGAGTCCGGCGGCGGCTTTCGCGCCTGAAGAGCTCTCACCACCGCGGTGAGAGCTCGAGCGTCTTCACGTTCTGCGCGAGGACTCTGGATCGCCTGCGGAAACCGGCGACCCAGTTCATCACATCGGTGACGTCGCTGTTTTCGTGCCGGCGTACTTCTTCCGGATGGTCGATGTCTGACAGTGTCCTTTCGAGCACTCTGCTGACGGTGAGGAGGTCGTTCATCGACGGAAGGCGAACGCAAACCACGTGCCGGTGCTTCCTGAGTCTGTCGCGTCTGCCTCAATCCAGCGCGATGATTCCGTCGCGCCAGAGTTTGTAGAAGATCAGCATCGCGTCCGGCTCCCGGATCGGCGAGATCTTGATTAGCGAGCCGAGGTCCCACTGGCCGTTGATGCGCGAGAGCATGAAGCCTTCGTTCGGCGTGAAGTTCATCTGCGTGATCTCTTCCAGCGCCCGTGCCACGCGCGGCACTTTCGAGTCGTGCAGCCCCTGGCCGCGAAGATCGGCCAGGATGGCGGACTCGGCGCCCTTGATCGCATTCCGCACGCGCTGGTGGCTGGGATCAAGGTTCTCCGCCGCTTTGAGCAGGCGCTGCGCTTTCTCGTATTCGCGATTCCGCAGCGAATGCTGGGCCCGGGCGATCAGCGAGAGGATCTCGTCGTCATCCGAGGAGTCTTCGAACGGCGCAATCTCCTCGGGGGCCTTGACAGCCGCCACCGTAGGATCGTTGAGCTTCACGTAACCCTCGCGGGTGAAGTGATAGACCGTCGATGCGACATTGAACGCTGACGAACGGCTCTCCAGCACCAGCTCGGCCAGCGACCGGCGGCCGTCGATGGCGCTGATCACCATTCGCTGCGCGTCGTCTTCGAGCTCTTCGGGCGGAATCTCTTTCACCATCGCCGGCACGATCGCCTCGTGGGCGATCAGCGTGTGAATGCGATTCCATTCGTCGACGCGGCGCGTTCCTTCCATGATCAAACCGGTGACGTCGACGCGCAGCGGGATCATCTCCATCTGCGGCAGCTCATCGTCGAGAAACTGGAAGTCGCCTTCGTTCCAGAGAAAGATGTCGTAGATCTCTTCCTCGGCCTTCAGGCGCATGAGGCGCTGCAGATCCTCTTCGTTGATCACGTCGATCATGACGAGGATTTTCCCGAGGAGGATGCCGGACTGCTGCTGCACCTCCATCGCCTTCATGAGCTCCTCCTCGGTGATGTAACCGTGGCTCATGAGAAACTGCCCGAGGTATTCGCGCGGATCGTTCGATGCGGAAGAGATCACGCGTCCGTTGCTGAAGAAGATCTTCTTCTGCACGCCTTTGTTCGAGACCATGAGCGTGCCGGTTTTCTGCCCGAGGCTCAGCCACTGGAGCAGATCGCCCGGAAGCATCGTCTTCAGGTTGCCGCTGACACTCATGATCGGAAGGTGAGCAAAGGGGGATGGATTATAAGTCGTACGCCAAAGAGCCTTTGGTGTCGCCGATCACCGGTTTTCGCGCTCAGACATCGGTGGAACCGCCAGAGCACGTAGTAGGCCAGCGATGAGGTCCGGGCCACTATCATTGCGTCTCTATGACCGATTCGACGTCCGATTCGAAGTCCGATTCGAAACTGTTTTTCGATGCAGACGATCTCGCCGCGCGTGGTTTTGATCCCGCCCACGACCTCGGCGAGCCCGGAGACTTTCCGTACACGCGCGGGCCGCAGGCTTCGATGTATCGCGGCAAGCTCTGGACGATGCGCCAGTACGCGGGCTTCTCCACCGCGGCGGAATCAAACAAGCGCTATCGCTATCTGCTCGAGCGGGGGACGACTGGTCTTTCCGTCGCATTCGATCTTCCGACACAGATCGGGATGGATTCCGACGACCCTCGGGCGCGCGGCGAGGTTGGAAACGTCGGCGTGGCCATCGACTCCATCGACGACATGGAGACGCTGTTCGACGCCATCCCGCTCGACCGCGTCTCGATCTCGATGACGATCAACGCACCGGCGTCGATTCTGCTGGCGTTGCTGCTCGTCGTGGCCGAGCGCCGTGGCATCGCTTGGAAGGCGCTCTCCGGCACGATTCAGAACGACATCCTCAAGGAGTACGCGGCACGCGGGACGTACATCTTCCCGCCGGCGCCTTCGCTCCGGCTCGTCACCGACGTCTTCGAGTTCTGTGGCAAGGAAGTGCCGCGCTGGAACACGATCTCGGTCTCCGGCTACCACATCCGCGAGGCGGGATCGACGGCCGTGCAGGAAGTGGCGTTCACGCTCGCGAACGGATTGCAATACGTGCAGGCGGCCGTGGATCGCGGGCTCGATATCGACTCGTTTGCTCCGCGTATTTCATTCTTCTTCAACGCGCACAACGACTTTCTGGAAGAGGTGGCCAAGTTCCGCGCGGCGAGGAAACTGTGGGCGCAGTTGATGCGTGAGCGTTACGCGCCGAAGGACCCGAAGTCGCTGGCGCTGCGTTTCCATGCGCAAACCGCCGGATCGACCCTGACCGCACAACAGCCGGAGAACAACGTGGTGCGCGTGGCCTACCAGGCGATGGCCGCGGTTCTCGGCGGCTGTCAGTCGTTGCACACGAACTCGCGCGATGAGGCGCTGGCGTTGCCGACCGAGGAGTCGGCGAAGATCGCGCTGCGCACGCAGCAAGTGCTGGCCTTCGAGAGCGGCGTGACGCAGTTCGCGGACCCGCTTGCCGGATCGTACGAGATCGAGTCGCGAACTCTCGACATCGAGCGGGAGGCGCGGGCGCTGATCGAGCGCATCGACGCAATGGGCGGCGCGCGGGCGGCCATCGAGTCGGGCTTCATTCAAACCGAGATCGGCGAGTCTGCCTATCTCGCGCAACGCGCTCTCGAAGAAAAGAAGGCCATCGTCGTCGGCGTGAACGAGTTCGTCGATGATGGTTCCGCGACGCTGCCGATCATGTCAATTGATGAATCGGTCGAGCGCGATCAGGTGGCGCGTCTCGAAGCGTTTCGTGCTTCTCGAAAGGGAGATGTTCGCGCCGCTCTCTCAACGCTCGATGTCGCTGCCCGAAATGACACGAACCTCATGCCTGCGATCGTTGAATGTGTTCGGCAGGACTGCACAGTTGGGGAGATCGTGAATACCCTGAAGGAGACGTTCGGCGAGCACAAGGATCAGGGGTTCTGATTACAGGAGCACAGACAAGCTCAGGGAGCACAGACAAGAGTGTCTGTGCCACATAGAACCGGCTCCTGGCGGCAATATTGAGTCGTGGCCGCGCAGTCATCGCCGAGATCCCCGACCAAGGTAATCGAGCCACGGAGAAGGAAGTGATGTGGCACAGACACTCTTGTCTGTGCGTCACCCCAACTCACTCCAACCCCACCGCCGCCCGCACTTCCACTTCCAGCGCATTCATCTCGCCAGTGTCCTTTTCGTGGTCATACCCGAGGGCGTGGAGGATTCCGTGGAGGATCAGATACCGCACCTCGGTCGCCTGCGAGTGTCGCTGTTCGGTGGCCTGGCGGCGGGCTTGATCGATGGAGATGACGATATCGCCGAGGGGGCGGCCGGCGGCTTGGGGGTCGGCGTCGGAATCGTCGGCGGGGAAGGTGAGCACGTCCGTGGTTTTGTTCTTCTTGCGGAACTTTCGGTTGAGATTGCGCATGGCATCGTCATCGATGATGGCGATGGTGACTTCGCTGATCTCGGAGGCGATGCGGCCGAGGTGGTCGAGCGCGATGAGAGCCCGGCGGGCGAACTCGGCGATCTCGCGACGGCTGAACCGCGCCACGGCGGCGCCGGTGACTTCGACGTTCGTCAAGCCTTCTCCTGCCTTTCGCGTTCGCGATCCACACGCTCGTAGGCCATGACGATCTTCTGAACCACCGGATGGCGGACCACGTCGCGGTCGGAGAAGTCGAAGAAGCGGATGCGCTCGATGCCGTCGAGGATCTGGCGAACGACGCGCAGGCCGGACTTGGCGCCGGTGGGCAGATCGACCTGGGTCACGTCGCCGGTGACGACGGCCTTTGCGCCGAAGCCGAGCCGCGTTAGGAACATCTTCATCTGCTCCGGCGTGGTGTTCTGGGCTTCGTCGAGGATGATGAAGGCGTCGTTGAGCGTGCGGCCGCGCATGAAGGCCAGCGGCGCGATCTCGATCACGCTGCGCTCGATGAGTTTCTCGACTTTCTCGAAGCCTACGATGTCGAAGAGCGAGTCGTAGAGCGGGCGAAGATAGGGATTCACTTTCTCAGCGATGTCGCCTGGGAGGAAGCCGAGGCGCTCGCCGGCTTCGACGGCGGGGCGGCAGAGGACAATGCGCTTGACGCTCTTGTCGGCGAGTGCGCCGGCAGCGGCTGCGACCGCGAGAAAGGTCTTGCCGGTGCCGGCGGGGCCGATGCCGAAGGTGATGTCGTTGTCCTGGATCGATTGCAGGTACATCTTCTGGGCGACGTTACGCGGAGTGACGACGCGACGGACCGATGCCTGCACGGCGTCGTCCGTGAAGAAGTCGACGAGGCTGGCTTCAGGGCGGTCGCGCAGCACGCGCATGCTGGTGTGGATGTCGGAGCGCTTGAGCGGGTAGCCCTGCTCGATCAGCTCCTGCATCTGCGCCAGCAGCTTCTCCACCGGGGCGACGTTGTCGGACGCGCCGGTGACGAAAATCTCGCCGCCGCGCGAGGAGATCTTCACGCTGAACTCGTCTTCGAGCATGCGCAGGTTTTCGTCGTGATTCCCAAAGAGGGTGTGTGTGCCTTCGTCGTCGAGTATCAGTTCCATTTTGCCTTTCGTTTTTATCCGCAGATGGCGCAGATAGACGCAGATGTTCTTCTATCTGCGTTTCATCTGCGTCATCTGCGGATCAATATCGGTTCATCCCCGGCTCGACCTCGGCAGCCCAACGATCGATTCCGCCAGCCAGCGACAACGCGTCATAGCCGTTCCGTGCCATCCACTGCGCGGCCATCCAGGAGCGCATGCCGTGATGACAATAGAGCGCGACCTGCCGGCCGGCCGGAATCTCTCCGAGGCGCTGAGGCAGAGTATTCATCGGAATCAGCGTCGATCCACCGATCGAGCAGACGGCGGCTTCGGCTTCTTCGCGGACGTCGATCAGGAGCGGCGGCGCGGCGCCGGCGAGAAGCGCCTTCAAGTCGGTGGGCGTGATTTCAGCGATCGGCATGGTCATCCTTTAAGCGGTCTCGAATAATGTGATCCAGATCTCGCCGTACTCAGCGCGGCGAGCCGCTTTCAATCGTTTGCACTCGATGGTGAATGGATCGCTGCGCCGCTGGTGCTCGATGGCCACGAGCGCTCCGTCAGCGAGCGGCGCCTCGCCGTCGATCATATCGAGCAGCTCATCGTAGCGGCCGAACGAGTATGGCGGATCGGCGTATACCACGTCGAACAAAGCGCCGTCCGCAACCTTCGCTGCGAGGCGCGGGATTCCGGCAAATACATCGGTGGCGATGCCGGTCACGGGAACTTGCCACTCGCTCGCCAGCCGGGTGATCGTCTCGACAGCCTTGCGATCCTGCTCGATGGCGACCGCTGATGCCGCGCCGCGGGAGATTGCCTCGAATGAAAAGACGCCGCTGCCGGCGAATAGATCGAGGAATCGCGCCCCCTCGATCCGGGCGCCGGCGATGTTGAAGAATGCCATGCGGGCGCGCTCGGAGGTTGGCCGCGTCTCGTGCGGAGGAACGGGAACGCGGCGGCCGCGCAACGTGCCGGAAGTGACGCGGAGCGTGTTCAGCGGCTTGCCGCTCCCGGCGTTCCGATGAAGTAGTTGTAGAGGTCTTTCACGTCGACGTAGATGACCGTCGGCTGACTCGTGCAGTGCAGCTCGACGATCTTCTCATTCACGACGCGCGTCACTTTGTAGACTTTTCGGTCGTCGCCGACGAGCTGATCGCCAACCTTCGGCATGTAGCCGGCGACGCTGTTCGTCACGGTGCGGTCCTGATAGATCGCGCGCAGCAGATCCTGCATCGGCACGATCTGATCGGCGAGCCCTTTCGGCAGCGTCCCCATCGGATCGAACTGTTTCTCCACGAACGACTGCTGGGCGTCGTACGCGCGCAGGAGAGCCCGCCGCGTGTCCCGCGGTTTCGTCAGATCACCATCGCTCACCGAAGCAAGAGCCTGCGGCGATATGACGTGGAGGTAGTTCTGCAGAGCGTCGGGAGGAATCACGACCTTCTTACGGATCGTGCCTCCGGTGCCGCGGACTTCCACGACGACGAGACCCCCTTCAAAAATCGAAAGGCGCTGATAAACGGCTGCGACGTTGATGTTGAAGTCGACCAGCGGCCTGGGAAGCCTGCCGTCGATCCGCTGCGTGCCGAGTGCCTGCCGGCAGCCGGCGAGCTCTGGGACGTCGAGTTTCGCCTGCTTTCTCCGCTCGCGCTCGGGAAGCGGGATGGCGATGGCGCCGCCGAGGGGAGCGGAATCGACCATGGTGATGTCGTGCGTCACATCCTGAGGCCGCGGCGGTTCCAGGTCGCGCGCTTCCGGCAGCGTCTGTGGCGGCTGCGATTGCGCGGCGGCTGGCAGGGCCGCGATCAGCGCGATCATGAGCGCGAAGCAGGGGATGGAGCGCCGCATACGGTTGTGAGTCGCCAGAAGCCGGTCGTCAGCGGTCAGACGGGTTCCTAGCCGCTGCCTTCCGGCTGCTGCGCACTGCCGTTAAGGTACTTGATCGCCATCGCCCGCGCAAACGTGCGCGCGTCCGTCTGCTCGATCTCGCCGGTGAATACGGCCTCGCGCGTCCGCTCCAGAGCGCGGGCCACGTGCGGACCGAGCGGCACCTCGAGGTCATTGCCGCGCAGCGGAAGTTTGAACGAGCGGAACTCCAGGAAGCGCGCCACGTGGGGCTGCTCGTCGGGAGCCGAGGCGGCGACGATGCTGAGCATTTCGGGCGAGGCGTGCTTGAACAGCCGGAACCGCTGATGATCCGACGCTGCCTCGGCCAGCGCATCCGTGAAGCGCGGCAACTCGTTCGCGATCTGGATGAGATTGCGCGCCCGTTTCTGCGAAAAGCCCGAGCCTTCGAGGTCCACCGGCGACGCGTTTCCGTAAAGGATCGCTCCCGTGTACATCACCTCGCGGTCGAGATCCGCCTGCGTGACCGCGGCCTCGATCGCCGCGCGGGCGCGCTGCAGGCGGGAAGGCAGCTTCGGATCAGCGGGCCTTCGGCCGAACAACACGTCGAGCGCGCCGGCATCGTTCAGCGCGGCAACGGTTGCCGGCGCATCGCCCTCGTCGAACGCGAGGAAAAGCTCCCGCCACACTCTCTCTTTTGCAATCGTGGCCATCGCGCCGTTCTCGAGCGCTGCCCACAGCAGGTCTGCCGAGTGTTCTTCGAGCGTGAAGCCGAGCCGGGTGCAGAGACGGATGGCGCGAAAGATCCGCGTCGGATCATCGGCGAAACTCTCGTCGTGCAGCACGCGAATGATGCGGGCTTCGAGGTCGCGGGCGCCGCCGGTCGGATCGAGCATCTCGCCGCTCATGACGTCGATGGCCAGGGCGTTGATGGAGAAGTCGCGCCGGATGAGATCGTCCTTCAGCTTGCCCGCGCTGACCGTCGGCAGCGCGCCGGGCGAGCGGTAACGCTCCTTGCGGGCGGTGGCGATGTCGATCTCCGGCAGCCCTTCGGCGGTGACTTTGTAGGTCAGGAACTGAGGAAAGGAGCGCAGCCGGCCGCCCACTCGTTTGGCCAGGGCGCGCGCCAGCGTCGATCCGCCTTCCTCGAGCGTGAGGTCGACGTCGACGACGTTCTCCCTGCCCAGGATGAGATCGCGGACAGGACCACCGACGAGAAACGGGCGGAGCGCCTTTTCGGCGGCCACTTCCCTAACCAGATTGAGGGCGCGGCTTTGAAGAGGCGCCAGGTTTTCGAGACGGATCATTGGAGGATGGATTCGTAGAGTCGTACGAGCGCTCGGACCCGGTGCCGGGCGCGGAACTTTGAGACTGTTTGAAGCGACGCCGTAATTTTATTCTGTGCAAGCTCGGGCTTGAACAGGGCGGCAAGTATCGCATGAGTCAATTCGTTCGGATCGTGCGTTGGGACAAGGATGCCTGTGCGCCCCTTCTCCAGCCGTTGTGTGTTGATTGCTGTTCGCGAGGCCACGACCGCCTTTCCCGCCGCCATCGCCTCGGCGACAAAGCCGTCGGCGTCCTCCTCCTCTACGGCGGGATCGACCCAGATGTCCACGCCGCGTAGATCATCGAGCGACGGCTGTTCGTCGAAAAGGAGCCAGTCGACGTCGTCGCGGAACCGGTGGATCCGCGTAGCGGTCTGTTCGACGATGTTGCGGATCGAGGGGCGGGAGAAGGTGCCGATGGTGGCCCGGATGCTGGGTTCGTGGGTTGCCGGGTCGAAGTAGTGGTCCTCGACTGCCTCGGGGATGAAGGTTTCGGGTGGCGCGGTCTTGCGCTTTCGCCGTCTCGCGGTCTCGTCGTCTGGCAGAGCCGAGGTCTCCTGGTTTGGCGCGGGTTCCCGTGGGTCGCGAGGCCGTGTGGGCTCTTTGAGAGGCGTGATGACGCGCGCCGGTTGCCGAACCTTGCGCCAGGGGAAGCGCGCCGCCTTCGGTCGCACGTTGCTGACAAAGGGGAGGGTAATGTCTCGTAGTGTGGCTGGATCGAGGACTCGCGGCGCGTAGATGTGAACGATATCCGCATCCCCGACGGCGCCAAGGCGCACATCATGCTCCGCCGCCAGCGAGGCCGCGTCGATCGCCTGCGACTTGCGCTCGTAGGCGGAGGCGCCAGGGAGGAGGAGTTGGGCGATGATCACGTGGTCATCGTAAACGGTCTATTACTGATCCGCAGATGACGCAGATGAACGCAGATGGAAACATCTGCGTCTATCTGCGTCATCTGCGGATAAAACCCGGAGTGAGAAGGCGCTCGAGGGAAAAGCACTCCAAAGAAGTCGTTCGCTGATCGATTGCTTCGGCAAGCTCTCCCTTGTTGAAGGTGAGGCCCGGCTCCGGCAAACGTTGAGACGATCTCGATAGGGATTGCCAGATTCTCGACGTTAACTGCGAGATTCTCGACATCAACAGCGAGATTCTTGCTGTTGACTGCGAGATTCTCGACATCAACAGCGAGATTCTTGCTGTTGACTGCGAGATTCTCGATGTCAACTGCCAGATTCTGGATATCTTCATCCAGATTCTGGATGAAGACATCTAGGTTTCTGGACGAAGACATTCAGATTCTGGAGAAACACATCCAGATTCTCGATAACGGTAGAGACGGTTTTTGATGATGCTGGCGACAAAATTGGTGTAAATGTCGCGTGATTAGAGGTACTCGCTCAGTGCAGCCAAAAGAAGCGACGACGCCAGGATGACAGTCGCCCTTTACCTTGCCACCGCTCTCGCGCTTCTCGTCCTCGCGCACGTTTACATCACCCGCCTCTCGCGCGGCGCGGCGCTCGTGCTCCTTTTGCTGCCGCTGGTCTTCACCGGACGGGCACTGCTCACCGGGCGTGTTTACGCACCGGTCGAGCTGACGTACACGAGCGAGCCGCTGTATGCGCATCAGACCGAGCTCGCGGTGCCCGATCCGCAGAATCGGATGCTGTCTGACATCGCCTTTCAGATGATTCCGTGGCGCCAGGCGGTGCGCCATTCCATCGCGCACGGCGAGTGGCCGCTTCTCAATCGGTTCGAGGGATGTGGCGACATTCTGGCGGGGGAGGCGCAGCCGGCGCCGTTCAGTCCATTCACACTCATCGCCCTCATTCTGCCGGTCGCAGCGAGCTTCGGCTTCACTGCCTCGATCGCCTTCTTCCTCGCCGCGCTCGGTGCGTTTCTGCTCGCGCGCGAGCTGGAATGCAGCGAGATGGCGTCGCTCGTCTCCGCGGCGGTGTTTGCGTTCGGTGCGCCGATCGCGCTGCAGATACTCTGGCCGCTCGGTTTCGGTTGGGCGTTGTTCCCGCTCGTCCTCGTGGCCACGCGCCGCGTCGTCACGATGCCTTCGTTCCGATCAGTAGTGGTCCTCGCCGTCACGCTCACGCTCGAAGCGCTAGCCGGTCATCCCGAAACTCTCCTTCACGTCACCGCGATCGGCGCCGCGTATGGTGTTTTCGAGTTGGCGCGCCGCGAACGCAAACAGCGTGGCCGAGCGCTCGCGTACGCCATCGGCGCCGGCATCGTCGCGCTGCTGCTCAGCGCCATCGCCATCCTGCCGATGCTCGACGCGAGCAGCCAGACGGTTGAGCATCGCATCCGCACGGAGTTCTTCGCGCCCGGCCCATTACGCGTTGCCGCGGGCCTTCCGCGCGCGGCGTTGTTGTCGGATCTGCTGCCGTTCGCGCGCAATGGGTTCCGCAGTTTCCCGATGGCGCGAGCGGAAGCAGGAAGCATGGCTCTGGCCCTGGCGATCTTCGCTCTGTGGCGAGCGCGGGGTAGGGAACGATGGTTCTTCGCCACGCTCGGATTTCTCAGCCTCCTCGCGAGCGCCAACGCCTGGCCGGTCGCGCAGCTTCTGCACCGCTTGCCACTTTTCAATCTCGCTCTGAACGACCGGCTTGCCTCGGCCGTCCCGCTTTGCCTGGCGATCCTGGCCGCCCTCGCTGTCGATGCTCTTTCCGACCGCGCCGGAATCGTGATGGCGGGACTCCTCGTGACTCTCGCCGCACCAGCTTCGGCGATGCGCGCCGGGTCGATCGATACGCCGCGCTTTGTCGCCGACGTGGTGCCGCTGGCGCTGGCGGCAATCGTGGTGCTGCTCGTGGCGAACCGGAAGATCGCCATTCCGGTCCTCCTCGCTCTGATCCTCCTGCAACGAACGATCTCCGACGGCGCGCTCGTTCCTGCGAACGATTCCCGCATCGCCTATCCGCAACTCGCGCTCTTCCAGCCGTTGCAGAGCATTCATGAGCCATTCCGTATCGTCGCCACCGGACCGGGACTCTTCCCCAACACGGCGACGATGTACGGTCTCGAAGATGCGCGCGTCATGACGGCGATGACGCTCACTTCGTACGACGAGACATTTCCCGCGTGGTGCCGCCGCGGAGGGTTCGGATTCAATCAGATCGACGATTTGACGCGTCCGATGCTTTCGATGCTGAACGTTCGTTTCGCGGTCGTGCCGGACGGCGATCCCATTCCGGAGGGCTGGCGCAACGTCGTCGCCGATCACGGCTCGCGCCTCGTCGAAAACACGCGTGTTCTGCCGCGCGCGTTTGTGCCGCGCAACATCCGAGCAGGAGTCGGCAACGACGTCGAGGACATGGCCGCCGCAACCGACTTCTCCGAGCTGGCCTGGCTCGATCTTCCGGGTGCGGCGCGCGATTTGCCGAACGGTCCAGGCACCGTCGCCATCCACTCGCGCAAGCTCGGCTTCGATCTCGACGCCGTGATGACGCGCGATGGCTTCGTTGTCATCTCGGAGACCGCGTGGAGAGGTTGGCGCGCCTATGTCGACGGCCAGCCCAAGAAGATCGTGCGGGCCAATCACGCATTTCTCGGCGTCTTCGTGCCGGCCGGTCATCACAAGGTTCGCGTTGTCTATCTTCCGCAGGCGTTCGTGACCGGCAGGATGATCAGCCTGCTCACGCTCGCGCTCCTGATAACCGCTGCGCTCGCGCTCCGTATAGGTACGCATGCTTCATCTCGAAGGCGTCAGTAAACGGTTCCGCGGCGGCAACTACGGCGTCCGCGATCTCTCCCTTTCGATCGGCAGCGGCGTGCTCGGGCTCCTCGGACCCAACGGCGCGGGCAAAACGACGCTGATGCAGATGATCGCCACGATCACGCGTCCGACCGCCGGAACGATCCGGTTCGACGGCGTCGACGTCGCCCGCAACCCGGACCAGATTCGCCGCCGGCTCGGCTACCTTCCGCAGGATTTCGGCGTCTACGACAACCTCACGGCGCTCGAGTTTCTCAGCTACTTCGCCGCGCTGAAAGGCGTCCACAGCCGCGCGCGCATCAACGAGATGCTGGAAATGGTGAACCTGCACAACGTCGCCAAGCGGCCGGTCGGCGGCTTCTCCGGCGGCATGAAGCAACGGCTGGGCATCGCGCAGGCGCTGGTCAACGATCCCGACCTGGTCATCGTCGACGAGCCGACGGCCGGCCTCGATCCCGAAGAGCGCGTCCGCTTCCGGAACGTTCTCGCCGATGCCGGTCTCGGCAAGCTCGTCATCCTTTCGACGCACATCGTCTCCGATGTCGAGTCGGTCGCCACGCACATCGCCATCATGAACGGAGGCTCGATCGTCGCCTGCGCCACGCCCGAGGAATTGATGCGGGGCGCCGAGGGGAGTGTTTGGGAGCTGGTGGTGCCGTCGGAGCGATTCGACGAGCTGCGCCGCACGGCACGCGTCTCCAGCGCGGTGCGTAAGTCAGACGGCGTTCACGTTCGCATCGTCAGCGGCGAGGAGCCGCGCGGTGGCGCGACTGCGGCCGAACCGACGCTCGAGGATGCCTTCCTCTACACGATGCGGGAGAAGGTGGCGGCGTGATCCGCCAAACCGGAAGTCGGATTGCAGCAATCGTCCGCGCGGACTTTCTGATCCGCTTCCGCCGCCTGTCGACGGTGATCGTCTTCCTGCTGCTGAGCGGCTTTGCCTACGTCTGGATTCCTGATCCGGCCACGGGGCGCACGCTCATGCAGATCAACGGTGCGCGCGTGCTCTACAACTCCGCCGCCATCGGCATGGCCACATCGATGCTGGCGTCGATGTTCGTCGGACTGTTCGGGTTCTACGTGATCTCGAACGCAGTACGCCGCGACATCGACTCGCGGTGCGGCTACGTCATCGCCTCGACCACGATGCGCACGAGCGAGTACATCATCGGCAAGTTCCTCGGCAACGTCGTCTTTCTGACTACGTTCGTGGCCGGCTTCATGGTGGCGTCGATGGTGATGCTGCTCGTGCGCGGTGAGTCGCCGCTCGAGCCGCTGATCTTCATGAAGCAGTACGCGATCATGACGCCGTCGACGATCGTCTTCATCTCGGTGGTCGCCATCGTCTTCGAGTCGATTCCGTTTCTCTCCGGCCGATTCGGCGACGTGGCCTACTTCTTCCTCTACGCCGCGTCGCTCGGAGTCGTCGTCAACCTGATGATCCGCGGCGGCGGGGGAGTGGCGCGCTACTTCGACTTCAGCGGCTTCGGCTACCTGATGGAGCAGACGCAGCGAAACCTTCACACGCAGTCGCTGTCGATCGGGTCGTCGCCATTCAACGCCGCCAAGCCGCCGCTCGTCATCGACGGATTCAACCTCGGCGGCGGCGCCTGGGCCACCCGGCTCGTCTCGACGGTGACGCCGATTCCTCTGCTCCTGTTCGCGCAGCTCTTCTTTCACCGCTTCGATCCGGCCCGTCTTCGCGCTGCCGGCGCCAAAGGGAGGCGCGGTTGGATGCGCAATTTCAATGCGCTGGCGCGGCCGTTCGCGCGTCTAATCGCCGCGATCCCGGTCCGCGGCGCGGCCCTGAAGGACGCGATGATGACGTTTGCCTCGACGCCCTTCACCGCCTTCGCGCTGATCGGCATCAGCATCGCCGCGCTCGCGAATCCGGCCTCGCTCCCGATCACCGTCGCCATCGTGGCCATCTTCATCGCCGACGTCGCCTCGCGCGACCGCCGCGCCGGAACCACAGGCCTCATCTACGCCGCGCCGCATCTGCGCGAGCGCTTCGTGACGTGGAAGCTCACATCATCCGCGCTCGTGGCCACGCTGCTGCTCGCCGCGCCGGTGCTGCAGATCGCAATCGCCCATCCCGTCCGCCTCCCGGCGCTCTTGATCGGGATCGCCTTCGTCGCCGCAGCCGCGACCGCCCTCGGCATCATCAGCGGCAATCCAAAGACGTTCATCGTCGGATTCCTGACGTTCTGGTACGTCGTCGTGAACGACAAAGGCAAGACCCCGGCGTTCGACTTCGCCGGATTCTTCTCGACGCCAACGATGCGCGTAAAGGCGATGTACGCCGTCATCGCGGTCGTGTTGCTCGCAACCGCCGAGGTGGTGCATCGGGCGCGGTTGAGAGCGTGACGGATTGCGGGCCTGAGCGAGTGCCGGCGTAATGGCGTTGCGTGCGTCCCGGGCCGAACGAATGGTGTCATCCTCGTGTCATCCTCGTGTCATCCGTGTGTCATCCGGTGTCATCCACGGTGTCATCCTGAGGCAGCCGGAGCCGCCATTCGTACTCGCGCGGTCACGCTACAAGATGTGGCGGCGTAGGACGACGAAGGATCTCAAACTACGAAGCACATGCCACATGCCTCGTATTCGGAGATCCTTCGCCGTCCTCCGCCGCCACGCCATGCTGCGCGAAAAATTGGAGCATCGCGGGCGGCTCCGGCAGGCTCAGGATGACACCTAAGGTGACGCCGTCATTGCAGAAGGGGACACCGATGCCTGAGGTGAATCTCATTTCGCGCAGCGCCGCATCCGGCGCCATCGTCCGTCTCGGCTTTCCCTGGTGGCTGCGGCTGTTCGTGCCTGGGGACACGATCGCCATCACGCTCGGACGCCGGATCTACATCGACGGCGCGGCGCGAACGGAGGATTACGATCGTCTGCTCGATCACGAGCTCGTTCACGTGCGGCAGGCACGGGAGCTGGGGCTGGCCCTATTTCTATGGAAGTACGCTGCAGAATACCTGCTCAACCGGCTGCGGGGGCTCGGCCACGACGCCGCGTATCGAGCGATCTCTTTTGAAGTCGATGCGTTCGCCGCTGAAGGAGGCAACCCGTATAATCGCTCCATCACGCCTACACCGATGATTCAATTTCACGCGCTCGAGATTCCGCAGTTGGAACGCTTCCTGGAGCGCCAGAAGGCGGGTCTTTCCCGCAAGTCCGACGTCGATCTCGACCTCATCCTTCGCCAGATTCTGCAGAAGGCCAACGAGTTCGTTCCCTCGGAGTCGGGCTCGATTCTGCTCGATGATCCGTTCCGCAAGGTTGCGGTGCGCCGCGAGAACGAGCTCGTATTCATCGCCACCTTCGGGGGGTCCAGCCGCCATCTCATCGGTCAAAGGCTCTCCGCAAAATTCGGCATCGTCGGGCAGGTCTACCAGACAGGCACGCCCTACCTTTCCGCCGACGTCAAGGAAGACGACTTTTTCTATTCGGAGTTCGATCAGCAGCTCGGCCACAAAACGCACTCCGTCGTCTGCGTGCCGATCTACATCGGCAAGACCGTCTGCGGCGTGCTGGAGTTGATCAATCGGCTGGAGGGGAGCATCTTCACGGAGCGTGACAAAACGCTGCTGGAGATCTTCGCCGGCTACACGTCCTTCACGCTGCAGAACGCGCTCGACGCCAAGCGCGCCCACGAGCTCGCCAAAAAAGACGATCTGACTGGCCTTTACAACGACCGCTGGTTCAACGTCCGCTTGCACGACGGCATCGCCGAGGCTCGGAAGAGTGGCCGCGAAGGGGTGCTGATCTTCATGGACCTCGACCGCTTCAAAGCCATCAACGACTCTCACGGCCATCTGGCCGGCAGCCAGGTGCTGCGCGAGGTCGGGTTTCTCCTGAAGCGCCTCGTTCCACAGGAGGAAGCGACCGTCGCGCGCTACGGCGGAGACGAGTTCGTCATCCTTCTTCCGAATACCACGCTCGAAGAGGGAATGGCGGTCTGCGAGGAGATTCGGCAGACCATCGAGCACACCGTGTTTCTCGACCGGGAGTGGGGTTTCAGCATGCAGCCGCTCCGCCTGCGCGGGCTGCTCTCGGCGTCACTCGGCATTGCGCAACACATCCCCGACACCGATCCCAGCCGGTCGCTGGAGCTGGAGCAGACTGACCTGCTCCGGCGCGCCGATTCCGCGATGTATCGAGCCAAATCGCTCGGAAAAAATCAAGTCGTGGTGAGCAGGGTGGGACAGGAGTTGCAAAGCGCGTCCGAGGCGAGCCGCGTCTAGCGCAGATCGCCTGATCGTTCCCCCTATCGTTCCCCCTATCGTTCAATAGACAAGCCGGATCTGAACGGCAGCCGTATTTGAGTGCGGGCCGTTCTGCTATCTTGTGACATCTCAAGCAGGAGGTCAGTTCCTTGGCGAAAAACACGGCGGAATACATTTGGATCGATGGGCAAAAACCGACGGCAAAGCTGCGCTCGAAAACGAAGATCATCGACTCGGTGAAGTCCCTGACCGACATCCCGGAATGGGGCTACGACGGATCGAGCACCGAGCAGGCCACCGGGCACTTCAGCGACCTGCTTCTGCGGCCGGTGAAGATGATGCCGGATCCGCTGCACCGCGACGGCGACGTGCTCGTTCTATGCGAGGTGCTGAATCCGGACGGCACGGTTCATCCGAGCAACACGCGCGCGTTTCTTCGCGAAGTGGCCGAACGCTACAAAGAGCACGACTGCTGGTTCGGGATCGAGCAGGAGTACACGCTGTTCGAAGGGAACCGTCCCCTCGGCTGGCCAGCCAGCGGTTTTCCCGCGCCGCAGGGTGGCTACTACTGCGGCGTCGGTGCGGACGAGGTCTTCGGCCGCGATCTCGTCGAAGCGCATGCGGATGCCTGCATCCGCGCCGGAATCCACATCGTCGGAACGAACGCCGAGGTCATGCCGGCGCAGTGGGAGTTTCAGGTGGGAGCGGTACCGGCACCCGATATCGCCGACGAGCTCTGGCTGGCGCGGTGGCTGCTGTACCGCATCGGTGAGGAGTTCGGCATCAGCGCCACGCTTTATCCGAAGCCGGTCAAAGGCGACTGGAACGGAGCCGGCGCGCACACGAACTTCTCCACGAAGGCAACGCGTGCCGAGGGCGGCGTCAAGGTCATCGAGGAAGCGATGAAGAAACTCGCTAAACGTCATGATGAGCACATCAAAGTCTACGGCGCACACAACGAAGAGCGGCTGACCGGCCTTCACGAGACCGCTCCGATTCATGAGTTCCGCTACGGTGTCAGCGACCGCGGCGCTTCCGTGCGCATCCCGATGGCGACCACAAATGCAGGCTTCGGCTACTTCGAAGACCGCCGGCCCGCTGCGAACATGGATCCGTATCAGGTTTGCGCGAAGTTGATCGAAACTGTCTGCGGACCGTGAGACGTTTAGCCTTACAATGCGGCGGCCGGTCGAGAAGCCGGCTGCCGCGAAACGCTAATGATCGAGATTCTCCTCAACGCTGTCTGGCTGGCTGTGGTCGTGGCCGCATTCGTGTTCGTGCCGCGGCGCTCCGGCAAAGCCCTGCTCGCCGTTGCCGCCGTCCTGGTCCTGCTCTTCCCGATCATCTCCGTCTCGGATGATCTGGCGCTCAGCGGCAATTCCCTCGAAGAGGCGCTTGCCATCATCGTGGCGTTCCTCATCCTCGTAGTGGGACTCGTCGCGTTCGCGCGCGTGGAGCCGCGGCTGCTCCAGCCGGCCCTGGTTCTTATCGCCACACCCTCCGACCCGCGTTCCCCTCCTCGCGCGTAACCGCATCGGTTTGCGCAGTGGCATTCACCGCCACAAAATCTCCTTTGGATTTGTCTGCGCATCCGGCTGCGAAGCGGCGGCATCTTCGCGTGCTGGCCTCCTGGCCTGCACACCGGGCTCGAGGGTGTCGCCGTTTGACAGCCGGCCGTGAAGCGGCGGCATCCTCGCGCGTCGGCACCCCCTGGCCGACGTCGGGCTGCGAGGGTGCCGCCACTTGACGGAATCGCCGAAACCTACTCGAGAAAGCGATTAGTTGCGGCGTCGTCGCGGGTACGCTACGGTGTCGCAGAATGCGCTCGAGACTGTACGTAGAGACGAGCGTCGTCAGATTGAGGAGTAAATCGTGTGGGAAGACCCAATCGTCCGAGAGACCCGCAACGCCCGTGAAGAACTTCTGGAGCGGTTCGGCTATGACCTGGATGCGTTGTGCGAATATCTCGAGCAGGTCGGCAAACGTGTCGGGAAGGAAGCTGTAACCCTTCCGCCGCGCCGCCCGGCTGTGGCTACGCGCAAGGTTTCGTGAACGGGGCAGGCGCTGCCGATCGCTTCTACTGCTGCGAAGGAGATCGCTTTGACCGCCGATGACGCGCCGATCGAGCCGAATGCGCGGGGATGCTACTGCGGCCTCTGGGCAACGAAGCCCGAGGTCTTGCAATCGCAGGGAGTGGAGCCGGGATTCTGCGGCGTCTGCGTGAAATGCGGCGCGCCCGGTCATCTTCGCCATGCTCCGAACGGACCCTATTCAGCCGCGTGGTGTGATCGCTGCTTCGAGCGCGTGGCGCGGCGCGGCCTGCTGATCAAAATCGCGATCGGTGCCGCAATCGTCGCCGGGCTCCTGCTGTGGCGTTACCTCGCCTGAACCGCGATAGGAGTGCGGGCGTCTCGCCCGCGGCGGCGAGGCGTCTCGCCTCGGCGTGATGAGGTCGGACATTTGAGACTCCATGATGCTCTTGTCGCATCCTTCGAAAGGGGTTCATGGGGTCGTCAGCGCCACCATCGGCGCCGGACGACGAAGGTGCAGACGCGGCAACGCGACAGGCCATCCGCGCGATGCCATGGGCAAGGCTGCCGGAGGGGCGAAGGGCCCCCTGCTGATGTGCATTGTGCAAATTGCCACCACCCGAACCGGCACATAGGGAGGAGGTCCTTCGACGTCTCCGCCGCCGAGCACGTGCAGCGCGAGCGGATCGATTTGCGCGGGCGGCTCCGGCAGTCTCAGGATGACAGCGCGGATGACACCGCACGTTTTGAGCGTACCGTCAACGGCTTCGGCGAACAGGGATACCTTTCAATCGGATGACGTTCGCGCTCTGTAACAGATCGCCTGACGCGCTCGCAGCATTCCGTAATAAAATCCGACCCGCGGCTTGTGGCCGCGGGTCGGGTACTGCGCGACCCGTAACTGCAGTCGTTTGAGGAGCCGGGGAGGGTGAGTGCCAATCAGAGCCTCCTCCGGCCCCTCGCTTACTTCTGTTGCGAGGTTGAATCAGACGGATTGGGCGTTACCGCCGGCGTCGTTGCCGGCGGCTCTGCTGGCGCCGTCTTCTTCTTCGCGCGCGG
>OLLN01000348.1_pt1 | contig 26139 bp, 26 predicted proteins | sample 1604281 | NCBI WGS metagenome assembly OLLN01 (sample SAMEA104055716, study PRJEB20765) | soil metagenome | biome: Arctic tundra; feature: Polygonal ground; material: soil | place: USA | collected 2011-09 | depth 0-0.5 m | reverse complement strand
CCCGTCCAGGCTGCCGGCGATCCGGCACCGCAGGAACCCCTCACCCCCGAGGAGCTTGCGGCAGTACTCCTCGCCAAGATCGACGAGTTCGAGGCAATGGTCCCCAACTTCCAGCATCACGATAGCAACGACGCCCGGAGAGTGTCCGCAATGGCCCGTTTCGCCCCGGAGCTGGCGGTGCCGACCATCGCTACGGTCACGTCATTTGGACCGGCAGCGGAGCGGAACATCTTCGACGTCGCGGCAGCGCAACTGTCCCTGCGCCGGCGCGATGCCTTTGCGCCAGTGATCCAGCGCCTTGCCGCGCTGACCGACGGGATGCAGTTCACCGTCAACCGTGATCAGTCCGAGGTGGCGGCGCAGGCTCTCACCCTCTTTGCCTGGGGCAAGTCGTACGTCAAGCGTCCTGACGCAGCCCAACTGCATCCGTATGTCGCGACGATGGCGCAGGTGGTGAAGAAGGTTCTCAACCGTCGAAAGCCGGCGCCGGCTCACCCCGCCCCGGCCCCGGCGCCTGGCACCGGATCGTCTCAATTACCGCCCGGAGCCAGGGGCTTCCTCGCTTCGAACATGGTTCCTTCCAAGCCGGTAGGTGAGCCCGAGCCGGTAGGTGAGGATGAGTATGACGATTACTTCAACGAGGCGTTGGATCTGGCGGTGAAGGAGTAGTTCGCTCGTTTTGTCGTTTCACGCCGCCCCTCGCTCGTGCGCAGGAGGGGCGGCGGTGTTTGGGGGGGAGTCGCTTGTCGGGGGTCGGGAGTCGGAGCGTTCGATCATCATGTTCTGGGCTGGCTGCGCCGTCCGGCGTATCCTGTCCGGCACAAATCGCCACGTGAAAGGAACGTCCGCGTCCGCGGCGGGCGATCTGATGAGAGTCCGCACCGTCGTCGCTCTGCTGTTTCTCTGCTCCTCGGTTGCCGCCTTCGGGCAGCAGGGGGCATCGCACGGCTCGATGATCGGGCACTTCTTCGGTTACGGATTTCTGTTCCAGGTGGCGGCACTCATCCATTGGGCGCGCAAACGCCCCGAAGCGTTCTGGATCTTCATCATCATCATCGGAGGCATGATCGGAGCGATTGCCTACTTCCTCATCGAAGGGCTGCCTGATTTTCGCAATGTTCAGAGAACGCTGCGAGGCCCGTCGCGCCGGAAACGGATCGAGGTTCTGCGCGTGATGGTGATCGAGAATCCGTCGCCCGGAAACTACGAGGAGCTCGGCGAGCTTCTGCTCGAGGACAAGCGTTATCGCGAAGCGCGCGATGCCTTCGACCGCGCCCTGGCCGTGCGCACCGATTCGATCGACCCTTTCTACCGGCGCGGCATCGCGGAGTTCGAGCTGCGTGATGACGAGGCGGCAGTCAACGATCTTCGTCACGTCACCGCGGCGGACCCGAAATATGACTTCTCGCGAGCGGCCTGTTTGCTCGGCCAGTCACTGGCGCGGCTGGGGCGCACGGACGAGGCCATGGCCGTGTTTGACAAATTCGCGCAGAGCGCCACCGGCGCCGAGCCCCTAGTCAGCGCCGCGGAGTTCTATGCCGCCCACGGCCGTCCTGCCGAAGCGCTCGAGATCGCGCAGAACATCGCCATGCGAGAGATGACCATGCCCGCCTACCAGAAGCGCCGCGATCGCGTCTGGCTTCGCAGAGCGAAAGCACTGGAGCGCACGCTGCGGAAGAAAGGGTGAGGCTTGATTCCGCTGAGCGTTGTTGTGTCATCCTGAGCCGCCGAAGCCGCCGCAAGATTCGCTGCTGTTGCCTCGGCAGGCATCGGCGGCGAAGGACGGTCGAAGGATCTCAAGTTTCGTCGATCGCGTTTCGAGCCATCGTGATCAATGGCATTCGCTCGGGATCGAACGAGCTCCCCGTATTTTGAGATCCTTCGCCGTCCTCCGCCGCCACTCCACGCAGCGCAAGGGGATCGAGTACGCGGGCGGCTCCGGCTGTCTCGGGATGACACGAGTCTTTTGACTCGGACGATCCGGGTCCGAAACGTGCTCGTTCTCGGGCGTGCCGCGCGGCCGCAACGCTGTCGAGTGTCGAGAAGGAATCGCGGCGTTACAGCGCCCGTCCCGATGTGCGGTCACGAACATCTGCGAATACTTCGTCAGGATCGATCTTCAGATCCCCAAGCGCGACCTCGCTAGTGAAGGCCTTCCACTCTTCCGAAAATCGCAGCGATTTCGAGAGCAGACGCTCGTACTGCTTTCGCCCGATCAACACGGCAACCACCTCGCCCCGCCTCGTCAGCTCGACAGCCTTTCCCGATTCGGCTTTGCGGACGAGTTGCGGCAGACTGCTGCGCGCGGCCGCGATCGAATGTCGTTCTGCCACGTTCACCTCATAGTCACCTGCATGCACATACTGCCACAGCAGGCGTGCATACATCACCGCCGGCAGGTGTTCGTTACCAGCCGGATCGGCGTAAACTGAAGTCAGTGCCTCACATCGCCATCGACTACGACAAAGAAAAACTCCGCGACTTCTGCCGCCGGTGGAAGATCACGGAGTTTTCTCTTTTCGGAAGCGTCGTGCGGAATGACTTCGGGCCGGAGAGCGATGTGGATGTGATGGTGACGTTCGAAAAGGGCGCTCCCTGGACGCTCTTCAGCATGGTCCACATGGAGGATGAGCTAGTCGAGATTTTTGGGCGGCCAGTCGACCTGCTGACGCGGCGCTCCATCGAGCGCAGTCTCAATCCGATTCGCCGCGATTCAATTCTTGGAAACGCGGTGCCGCTTGAGCTCTGAAGACGCGGTTCTCCTGCGAGAAATGGTCGATTTTGCCTATCGCGTGAGAGGCTACATCGAAGGCGTGACAGAGGAGGAGTTCGAGGCGAACCAGATGAAGCAGGACGCAGTGACGTACCGCGTCGGAGTCATCGGAGAAGCCGCCCGCAACGTCTCAGCTGATACGACGACAGCGATTGAGTTGGATTGGCGCGGTATCACAGGAATGCGTAATCGGCTTTTCCACGGCTACGGAGAGGTCGACGTACACCTTCTGTGGAAAACGGTCACGGATTACCTGCCACCGATGATCGCCACGTTGGAACGCTATCTCGCCCCCTGACATATCATCCGCCTCATGCTTCCTGAAAAAACATTCGAAGGCCGCGTCGGCATCATCACTGGCGGCGGGACCGGGATCGGTTTCGCCATCGCGCGCGAGCTGGCGAAACTCGGCGCCACTGTCATCCTCGCCAGCCGCAGCGCCGAGCACCTCGGGCCTGCCGTCGAGCAGTTGCGGAGCGAGACGGGCCGCGCCAATGCCGCGGATTTCGTTGCGCTCGACGTCCGCGATGCCGATGCGGTCGAGGCGATGGCGGCGAAGGTTCACTCCGACCACGGACACATCGACTTCCTCGTCAACAACGCCGCCGGAAACTTCATCGCCCCCGCCGATCAGCTCACCGTCAACGGCTGGAACTCCGTCATCGGCATCGTGCTCAACGGAACGTTCTACTGCACGAGCGCCGTCGGCAAACGGATGATCGCGGCGAAGAGGGGCGTGATCCTCAACGTCATCGCCAACTACGCCTGGACCGGCGCGCCCGGCGTCGTCCACTCCGCCAGCGCCAAGGCCGGCGTCCTGGCCATGACGCAGACGCTGGCCGTCGAATGGGCGCGACACAAGATCCGCGTCAACGCCATCGCACCCGGACCAGTACACACCGAGGGCGCGTCGAAGCGGCTCTTCCCGAACGAGATGATCGAAGAAGGGATCCGCAAAACGATCCCTCTGCGCCGCTTCGCCAGTCTCGAAGAGGTCGCCAACGCCGCCTCGTACCTCCTCTCCGACTACGCCTCATACGTCACCGGCGAAGCAATGGTGATCGACGGCGGCCAGTGGCTGAGCGGGGCTGATTATTGGACGCGCGTGCAGCAGATGGCGCCGAAGTGATCAGCGTGACACGCGCGTAACGCATTACACCGCCGTACCGTGCCTTTGAGCAACGCATGCTCGACGCGAAATCAAAGCTCGCACGGCGACGTTGAGTTGTCCAGTGCAGAATAAGACCGAAGAGGTCACCTTCCGAATCTGCAGGACGTCGTTCCTGTCCCTCTGGAGCTACGCAAATCCGCGGGGCCAAAACAACGCCGAACTATGCGACGTTCTCGTGGTTTGCGATCCCAACGTGATCATCATCAGCGTCAAAGATGTCACCTTCAAGCCGGAAGGTGATCCGGAGATCCAATTGACGCGTTGGTACCGTCGTGCGGTACTCGAGTCAATTGAACAAGTCTACGGCGCTGAGCGCTGGATAACGTCGGACCGTGTGGCGATGGTTGTGCGATCGGACGGAACACCGGGTGTCGAATTCCCTCGGCGGGATCGCCGGCGCATCCACCGCGTTGTGATCGCAATCGGAGGACCAGTAGGTGCGCCCTTACCTTTTGGACACTTCGGAAAGGGCTTTGTACACGTGTTCGACGCGGCGATCTTCGAAACGGTCCTGCGAACCTTGGATACCGTGACCGATTTTTCGGACTATCTCGCCGCAAAAGAACGCCTCTATCAGACGTCACCCGAAAATGTCTTGTGCGATGGCGAACTTGATCTCCTTGCATGGTATTTGGGCAACGCTAGGACCTTTTCGATGCTGGAGCCTATACTCCCGCCTCCGAATGCTTGGAACCGACTCGCGTCTTCGGCGGAATTCAGCGCCAAACGCGAGGCGGATGAAGACTCGTACTTGTGGGACGTAATCATCGAGATGGTCTCGCACGATATTGCTGATGGGACGCTTGAGATCAGCCAGCCACTCTCTGAGTGTGAGCAAATCGTACGGGTCATGGCCCGGGAACCGCGTCTCTCGCGGCGAGTCTTGTCCCAAGCTCTGTGGCAATTCTTCGACCGTGCCCGAGCCGACGGATGGGCCTCGCGAATGGCTAAGTCGCCAAACCGCAACGTCGGTTATGTATTTCTGGCCAGAAATGCGGCGGTCAGCAAGGACCAACGCGCGAAAGAGTTAAGGGTTCGTTGCCTCATCGCAAGGGCAACACTCCCAGACGTCCAGACCATCGTAGGACTAGCGACCGAAGTGCCGGGTACGGCACCGCACATCTCGTGGGTCGTTACATGCTTTGATCCTCCATCGTGGACTGCTCATGACCGGCTTTTCGCAGAATGTATGAGCAGACTTTCGGGCATGTTCTCTGAAGTACAACAACATTCCGGTTATGAGCCCGAGTTTCCTGTTCCGAAATCAGGCGAAGAATAAGAAAGCCACTAACTGTTGGTCGTCAGCTCGTTTGTACTATCCAACTAAGCGGCGCGCTTCAAAGACAGACGTCTTGGCACCAGGACGCTCACGGCTTCTTTAGATAATCCACCGCCACATGCGCCATCGCCCGAACGCCCAACTCCAATCCGCTCTCATCGACATAGAACAGCGGTGAGTGATTCGAGGCGGCTTCCTCGGCCGTCTTGTTCTTGGGCCGTGTTCCCAGCCAGAAGAAGAGTCCCGGCACTTTCTGCTGGAAGAACGAAAAGTCTTCCGCGCCGAGGGTGGCGTTGACTACCTCGACGTTGGAGGGGCCGGCTACGCGGCGCAGCGTGGGGGCCATCTGCTCGGTGATGGCGGGGTCGTTGTAGGTGATTGGGTAGCCTTCGTCGATCGAGACTGTTGCGGTTCCACCGCCGCTTTTGGCGATGTCTTCGGCGGTGCGTTTGATACGCGCGTGGATCTCGTCGCGCATCTTGGCGTCGAGCGAGCGGATCGTGCCGATCATCTCGACGTCGTCGGGGATGATGTTGTTGCGGACGCCGCCGTGGATGGCGCCGACGGTGACGATCGATGGGGCCAGCGACGAATCGACCTGGCGGCTGGGGATGGTTTGCAGGCCGAGGACGATTTGCGCGGCGATGACGATCGGATCGACGCCGAGCCAGGGGTAGGCGCCGTGGGTTTGTTTGCCGTGGACCGTGATCTTGAACGAGTCGACGGCGGCCATCATCGAGCCGGAGCGATAGGCGATCTCTCCGACCGGGTAGCGCGACGTGACGTGCAGTCCAAAGACCGCGTCGACCTTCGGATTGTCGAGCGCGCCTTCCTTCACCATCAGCTTCGCGCCGCCTTCTTCGCCTTCCGGCGCGCCTTCTTCAGCGGGCTGAAAGAGAAACTTCACCGTCCCCGGTATCTCATCGCGAATGCCGGACAGCACTTCGGCGACGCCGAGGAGGATGGCTACGTGCGCGTCGTGCCCGCAGGCGTGCATGACGCCGACTTCCTGTCCGTTGAACGTCGCCCGCACGGTCGACTTGAACGGCACATCGACTTGCTCGACCACCGGCAGCGCATCCATGTCGGCGCGCAGGGCCACGACGCGTCCCGGCTTGCCGCCGTGCAGGATTCCGATGACTCCTGTGTGCGCGACCGGTGTCTTGACCTCGATGCCGAGCTCGCGCAAGCGGTCGGCAATGATCTTCGACGTCCGTGTTTCGCGGTTGCCAAGCTCCGGATGCTCGTGAATGTCGCGGCGGCAGGCGATGACCTTCGCTTCGACCTTCTTCGCCGCATCATCGATTCGCTCGTTAAGGCGTTGATCAAGCGTGGTGGCGGCGTCGAGCGTGGCAGACATGAGAACCTCCAGAGCGAAGAGTGCAAGCAGGCGCATGGCGCATTGTAGATCGCGGTAGCGAGGTGATATTGAGAGATCAGAGAACAGAGATCAGAGATCAGGAAGGGAGAAAGCTGATCTCTGATCTCTGACCCCTCAACCACGCTACTGCGACACGATTTCCGTCTTCAGCGCTTCCGCTTTGTGAACCAGCTCTCCGAACCATTCGGCGAAGTGCGTCTCGTCTTTTTCTTCCGCCAGCGCTTTGGTGCCCGAGGCCATGACGATGAACTGGTCGATGAAGCCGCGAAGATCGTCGGCCACACCCATCAGCATCAGCGTCGACCATTGCTCTTCGATCGCCTTGAACGCCTGCAGCGCCTGGACGTACTCGTTGGAGAAGTAGGCGAATGTCTCGCGAGCCTCATCGGAACGCTGGTCGTCGTCGCTCATGGTCTTGTTGTTTGTCGGTGCGGATTTTAGGCCACTGTGTGCGGTCTCGGGGTCTCGGCGTCACGCACCCGCGAGACCGCATTCCGGAAGGGCGCGTACAATTCAAGCGCCGTCTCACGAAAGGATGTTCATGCGCCCCTGGAGTAGCTTGCTCCTGCTGTCGATTGCCTGTTCGATTTCCTCGTTTGCCCAAAGCCCGGCGATCCCTCACACCGGCGAGACGATCGAAGTTTCGATCGTCAATATCGACACCATCGTCACAGACAGACACGGACAACGCGTTCGCGGCCTCGGCAAGGATGACTTCGAGGTTTACGAGAACGGCGTTCGGCAAACGGTCACGAACTTCGCAGAGTACGGAAGTGAAGGCAAGGCGTCATCCGCCGGAACCTTGACGGCGCCGGGAGCCGAAGCCGCCCCTCGAACCGCACCGTTGCCGCCTCCGGCGCAGCCGCGAACGATCATCGTCTTTGTGGAGCGTTTCCAGCTCCCCTCGTTTCGGAGCGATCCGATCTTCGCCGCGATGAAGAAGCTGCTTCACGAGACGGTCCGCAAAGGCGATCGCGTCATGGTCGTGACGTGGAATCGCGGCATTTTGGGGATGCGGCAGGAGTTCACCGACGATCTTGTCCGCATCGACAAAGCCATCGAAATGATCGCCGGCCGCACGACGACGCTGAATCACGATCCGATCGCGGACCTGGAGCAGGAGATCGACTCCATCCAGGCGTTCGAAGCGGAATCGGCGGCGATGAACGCCGGCAGAATCAGTACGTCCGACATGACAAACGAATCCGGTCTGAGCTTTTTCGTCGAGCAGATGGCGCGCTTCACGGCGAAGGATGCATACCTCGACGAGAAGCGAAAAGTGGAGACGCTCAACGCGTTGATGCGCTCCGCCGGCGGCGCGGAGGGAAAGAAAGTGTTGCTGCTGGCCACGCACCGGCTGTCGATGTATGCGGGCGCCGAGGCGCTGTTTTCGGCCGGGGCGACGGTGCTGCCGGCGGATTTCAAGAATCAATTCGATGGCAGGCTACTCATCCGATCGCTTATCGAGACTGCAAATCAGACTGGCTTCACGATCTACCCGATCTACGCCGAGGGCTTGGCAATGACTTCGGGCGCAACCTCGGAACTGCGAGCCCGGCAGAACAAGCCGATCGGATACGAATACCTCGTTCTCAACAACGAAACACCGATGCTCGAGTACGTGGCGAAAGCGACCGGTGGTTCGGCCGCGTGGGGCAGCAACGACGTTACGAAACTCATGCCGGGCGTCGGCGAGGATCTCGATTCGTACTACTCGCTCGCCTACCGCGCCACGCCCGGCAAAGCAGCCGCGCGAAAACTCGAAGTGAAGGTCAAAGATCCGAAGCTGGTCGTTCGTGCGCGGACGCAATACATGCCGAAGTCGGACACGGCGCGGATGGACGAGCGCGTCATCGCCACTCTTTTCGGCAACGCGCCGCCCGCGTCGTTCGAAGTGAAAGTCCGGTTGGCCCCGCCGAAACTCGATGAGCAGAAGCGCTACATCATCCCGGTCACGATCGAGGTTCCGATCTCCGCGCTGACGACGCTTCCTGCCGCCGGCAACGTTCACAACGGCGCCTTCACCGTCTACATGGCCTGGGGCGCAGTCCTCGGCGGATTGAGCGATCCGCATCACGACACGAAACAGTTCTCGATCGCCGATGCGGATCTGGCGAAGGCGAAGGGAAACTACTTCACCTACCAGGTCGGCGTCGCATCAGCCACCCCGTACCTGCGAATCGCGCTCGGCGTGTACGACGAAGTGTCACGGGATTACGCGCTGAATTTGATCGATCTGCAGCCGCCGATGAAGAGGAAGTGATCGAGCCGCGATTGGGGAGTTACGCTGCAAAAAATTCGTGTCATCCTGAGTCGCCGGAGCCGCGCCTCCACGCTGCTTTCACAACCCGCAGGCGGCTCGGCGGCTCAGGATGACACGATTGTCGCTCGGCGCTTTGCGCGCCGCGCCGAACCGGACGTGATCAATCCAGCGACCGCACCGGCCCGAGGTTCAGGTTCAAATCGTCGTCGGCCAGTCCGAAGATCTGCTTCATCTCCGCCATCTTTTCTTCGAGCTTCATCAGCGCCGCGCCGACGCGCTCGATCTCTTCGTCGGTGAGGGTGCCGGCATCCATTCGGCGAAGGGCCTGCTTTTCGAGAAGACGGCGGATCAGCTCGATGATCGAGAGAACCAGTTTGGCGAGCCCGTTCTCGACGATGTCGGAGTCGGCGGCGATTCGATCGGGGATCGTCGATTCGGTGAACGTCAGCGACGCGCGGAGGTGCTCTTCGTCATTCGTGATCATCGGCAAAGACCTCCAGCGGCCACGGACCCGAGAGAAGGAACGGGACGGACGCGAAGTCGCGTTTGAGCGCGGCGCCGGCGTCGTTCACCGCGGCGACGGACTCGGCTCGCACGAGCAGCGCAAACTCGAGCGATGCGTTGTCGCGATTCGACCAGCGATGCTTCACCGCCAGCGGCGTCAGATTCTTCTCCACCGCCTCGCGAAAAAGCGGATCGATGGAGGCGCCGCGGGTGGCGTCGTGAAGTGCACGAAAGTACGCGGCGCCGGACGCGAAGTCGTGACGATCGGGACGGGCCTGCGGCGACGTCGCAGCCACTTTCAGCGTCATCTCCACCATCCCTCGGCACTCCTGCAGCGTGCGCCGCCAACGATCGAGGTGCGCCGCGCACTTTGTCATCGCATCGCTCGATGCATGCGCCGTGAAGCCGTAGCGAATGGCGATGAACGTGCCACGGTCGAGCAGCGACGCGCGCGCTTGCGCCACACGAAGAAGGAGCGCCCGATCGCCGAGGGGTTGGTCGTCCGCGACCGGCATCCCGCTCAGCCAGAGCTCGCCGGCCGGCAGCGGCTCCGCGACCGGCTCGATATCGGCTCGTTCGAGATGTGCGCCGATGACCACCAGCTTCATTTGATCCGCTTCGGCTGCGAGGTCCGGATGATGGCGTCGACGTTGGCGAGAACCACGTTCAGGCCGAGGTAGAGAAGATCGACGTCGCCGATGGAGACGACCGCCTCGCCCGCGATCACCACGCCGCGGTCGAGCAGGTGATCGAGGGTCTCGAGCAGGCTCAGTTCGTCGTTTTCGTCAGACATGTGGACAAGAGACTAGCGACAAGAGACAAGAGATCAGGGCGATTTTCTGATCTCTGACCTCTGATCTCTGGCCTCTGACTCCTCCCTCCCCACAAACGTATACGGCGGCCACGGTCCGGTCAACGCAAGGTTCACTCCTTCGCTGCCGTAGCGCAGCGACAACGCCTCGCGAAGCTCGACGAGGCGCGACTCCTCATCGCGGTTGATGAGCACATTGATCTGCGGAAACGCGCCGGAGCGCTGCTGCCGCGTCTCCGCCACGGTGTCGCAGGCCAGTTTCTCGAGCACGGCGCTCTCGACTTCGGCCATCACCTGTTGCTCGGCCTCTCGCGAGGCGCGCTTCTTCTCGTCGTCGAGTTTCTTGCGCAATAGGAACGCCTTCCCCGCCGAGGCTCCGTCGATCTCCTCGGATAACAAGCGCAGCGAATCAACGCGCGTCACGAGCGCCTCGCTCCAACGCTCCGGATCGAACTCGAGGCGAAGCGTCCACTCCTGCTTTCCTTCGAGCCGGTCGAGAAGCGCCGAAAGCCGGGCCTGCTCGGTCTCGAGGTGTGCGCGCAGAGTCTCCGCCGAGGCAAAGAGCGTGAAGGCGCGCAGCGGGATGATCGTGCCGCCGTGCATCAGCGCGCTCATCACGCTCTGGTGCCGATAGCCGATCCCTCCGAGCCACTCCACGTCCTTTGCCCGGGCGTCGATCAGAGTCTGCGAGAAATCGACGTCGTCAACCGGCGTGATGAATGCCGCCAACGCTCCGGCGGTGATCTCCTGCAGGCGGTCCGATCCATCGATCGCCTCGATCCGTTCGGGCAGCGGATGACCCGCGCGGCCGATCGCATAGACGTAGAGAACTTCAGGCATGGGGAGAGTCTGCCACAACGCAGGTCAGGGCGACGTTCGATGCACTTCGTCCGAGTCGATCAGCGCGCGGACGACGCCGACGCGTGTCTCGCGTTTCTTGAGCGCGCTCTCGAAATAGCGCTGCCCGTCTGCATCCGCCGGCCTGTCGAGAATCGTTGCGTAGGCGAGGCGGATGAAGTCGGTATCGTTGAGGCAGGCGGAGTTGTACGCCAGCGTCTCGGCGAGCTCCGCGAGATCGACCTTGCCTCGCTCGAGCTTCGTCATCGCCGGCTGAGGATCGAAGCCGAGCCTGCCGAGGAGGATCTGGAGCTGGGGCTTTTCCAGCGCGCGAGTCTTCTGGGGAACGCCGAGCCACGCTGCGTTTTCATCGAGCAGCTCGGCGGGTGGCTCGTTGATGCGGAACGCGCGCGTCAACTCCGGCCGTGAGTCGGCAGGTTTCGCAACGGTACCGGCCGGCATCACCGCAATCAGATTGAATCGTCCGGCCAGTGGGCGAGTGTCTCGCGAGTTGGGGTCGACGGATGACGGCACATTCGCGCGGGAGAAGGCGACCGTCAGGAAATTCACGCCGTCGCGCCAGCGCGCCCGCGGCACATCGAACGGATAGTCCTTCCAGTCGCGAGCGAGAGTGATCTGCGTGAGCGGAGCACCGTTGAGAGAGATCGTGGCAACCTGCGGCGGCGCACCGCGATAGTCGAATGGCGCCATCCGAAGCAGCAGCCGATGATCGATCGAGGCGGAAGCAATCAGCATCGCCGACACCGGCTCGGGACCCGTCCAGCGCGAGAGATCGCCGCTCTCGCCTTCGGGACCGTACCAGCCGCCGCCGAGGAAGAAAGCGTTTTCGGCGCCGAGGTGCAGGACGTGGGATGGGTAGCGGGCGGTGAGTGCGCGCGTGTCCGCGGCAGTAAGGCGATTGAGCAGAAGGTGCTGGATGCCGGGCGCGTAGTGCAGCCGGAACGATTCAAGAGGGCTGGCCAGCACGACCGGGAACTGGCAGCTCCAGTCGCCGATGTCGCCGGGTCGGTGAAAGCCGGCGCTGACAATCCACAACGGCATGTTGTGCGCGGCGACGCTGGCCGCGCGCGTTGACGACTCGCCGGCGCTGAGAAGCCGCACGCGCGGCGGCAGGCGGCGAAGATAAAAATCGAGACAGACATACGACCAGTCGTTCGTCGTCAGCACGGTGTCGCGCGCGTGCGCATGCTCGTGGATCGTCGCGGCGATGACGCGCCAGTTCAGTTTGCGATACGGCTCCGTCCGCGCGGCCGGCCATCCTTCGCGGACGATGAGCGCGGCGCCGAGGATTGCGACGAAGGGAATCGCGATCGCGCTGCGTCGCCGCAGGATCAGTTGGAGCACGGCGCTGATTCCGATGGCGGCGAGAAGCAGGTAGGCCGGCAAGGCGGTGGCGACGTAACGCACGGCGTACCAATGCCGCAGCCGCCAGAGCGCAAGAAGACTGACGGCCACCGGCAGCACGGCCATGCCGACGACGATCGCGCCACGAACACGATCGCGCCGCAGCAGCGCGATTGCGCCGATCAAAGCGAGCGCAGCGACGACATAAGCGACACGGCGAACGGTTGTCCCGTCGAGCGCGGATACGGAAAACGTCTGCAGGAGTCGAATGAAGAAACGAGAGGTGATGGGGCGGAATCCTGCGGCGGCAGACGCTCCGGGCATGCGCCGGTAGAGCAGCGGAACCAACGCCGCAGCGAGAACCGCGGCGCCCGCAAAGAACGCGAATTCCTTCCTGCGGCCCAGGAGAAACGCGATGAACGCCGTCATCGCCGCGGCGATGAGCAACGGCGTCGCACCCGATGTCGCGAAGAGCGCGAGCAGAGGAATCGCCACGATGAGAGCCGTTGTCGCGCGGCCGCGCGAATCGTTCGCGTCCGCATCACCCCGCGACTGCGGAACCGCCCGCAGCAACACAGCCAGCATCGCCGTCGCCAGGAGCATCAGCAAGGCGTACGGCCGCGCCTCGCGGCTGCAGTAAATCGCCAGCGGCGAGCCGGCCAACAGAAGCGCGAACGTGATCGCGGGAGTCGGGGCGGCTTTAACTCCGACTCCCGACTCCCGACTCCCGAATAACGGCTCAACCTCGCGTCCCGCCCCCCACCCGACCACGATCGCCGCAACGCCGAAGAGCGCCGGAGCCAACCTCGCAGCCATCTCCGGAGTCTGCGCCACGCGCCCCGCCAGCTCTGTCGCGAAAAAGAGCGGTCCGTGCTCGCTGGCGAAGCCGGTCAGCCAGCGCCAGAGCGGCTCGTGCATCAGCTTCGTGGCAACGTCGTAATCAAGGATCTCGTCGAGCCAGAGGCTTGGCACCCCGAGGCCTCCGAAGCGCAGCACGGCGCCGGCGATGACGATGGCGCCGAGGAGCAGAGCATCGGCGATCCGCCTCATGCAACAAGCCTAGCACGCGCATTTGACAGCGCACGCCGTTGGTCAATACATTGACGTTCACACATGCCATCCGATTCGGAACGGGACCTGGTCGCGGGCATCATCCAGCTCGCGAACCTGCTCACGCGGAGCCTTGCCCCGGTCTTCGAGAAGGCGCGCGTCACGCCGCAGCAATGGGCGATCCTGGCAGCGCTGGAACATGCCGGACAACCGATGTCGCTGGCTGCGCTCGCGCGCATGATGCTCGTCTCGAAACAAAACATGACCGGAATGGTCGTCCGCATCGAGCAGCTCGGACTGGTCGAGCGCGGCGACGATCCCGAGGATCTGCGCTCATCGCGCCTCGCGATCACGCGCCGGGGACGTTCCCTGATCGAGAAGCTTCGTCCAGCTTACGAGCAGTGGCGCACTGCACTCGCCGGCGAGCTGAACGAGCGCGATCTGGCGACGACTGCGCGAACGATCGAGACGCTGATCGAAAACCTTCTGTCGGATTAGTCGACCCTTCGCGGCGGAGGGTTAGAGACCTTCATCTGCGGATCAACACGTCCCCGTTATACTTTCTCGTTCATGCCCTCGGTCGGAAAAAACATCCCGCACGATTCGGCCGTTGGTCACGTCAGCGGCGAGTCGGTCTACATCGACGATATGGCACCGCTGCGCGGTGAGCTCATCGTCGACTTCGTCTGGTCGCCGGTCGCCCACGGGCGCATTCGCGGGATCGAGCTCGAAGCGGCGCGCGCGCTGCCGGGCATCGCCGGCCTCTTGACGTATCGCGATCTGCACCACAACCTCTTCGGAGCGATCATCCAGGACGAGTTTCTGCTAGCCGAGGATGTCGTCTCGTTCATCGGTCACCCGATTGTCGTCATCGCCGCCGAGTCGCGCGCCGCGATCCGAGCCGCGAAGGAAGCGATCAAGATCGACATCGAAGAGCTGGAGCCGGTCTTCACAATCGACGAGGCAAAGAAGCGTGGACTCTTCATCGGCAAGACGATGACGATTCAGCGCGGCGACGTCGCATCCGCATTCGCCTCGGCCAAGAACATCCTCGAAGGGACGTTCGTCAACGGCGGGCAGGATCATTTCTATCTGGAGTCGCAGGCGGCGCTGGCGGTGCCGGGCGAATTCGATCAGCTCACCGTTCACTCATCGACGCAGAATCCTTCCGAGGTGCAGGACGTCATCGCGCACCTCCTCGGCCTTCCCATCAACAAAGTGGTCGTGGTGACGAAGCGGATGGGTGGCGGATTCGGCGGGAAAGAGTGTCAGGCTACGCATCCTGCCGCGATCGCGGCGCTCGTCGCACACAAGCTCAAACGTCCGGCGCGGATCGCGTACGGAAAAGACGACGACATGTGCGTCACCGGCGGGCGCCATCCGTTTCAGAACGATTACAAAGTGGCGTTCGATGACGACGGCGTCATCACTGCCGCGCAGATCGATTTCTACTCCGACGGAGGCGCTTTCGCCGATCTCTCGACTTCCGTGCTCGGCCGCGCGCTGACGCACGCCGACAACGCCTACTACCTGCCGAATGCGTTGATCCGCGGCACGGTCTGCCGTTTGAACTATCCGCCCAACACCGCTTTTCGCGGTTTCGGTGGACCGCAGGGCATCGCCACCATCGAGACAATCCTCGAAGAGATTGCCATCGTTCTGAAGAAGGACCCGCTGGAGATCCGGCGCCGCAACTGCTACGGCATCGACGAGCGCAACACCACACCGTACGGGCAGGTCGTGCGCAACAATCACCTGCCGCACCTCTTCGAGGAGATCGCGTCGCGCGGCGATTATCACAAGCGCGTCGCGCAGGTCGCCAGTTTCAACGCGTCGTCGCGCACGCATCTTCGCGGCATCGCCTGCACGGCCGTGAAGTTCGGGATCTCGTTCAACACCAAGTTCCTCAATCAGGCCAACGCGCTCGTCAACGTCTATCTCGACGGATCGGTACAGGTCTCGACCGGCGCGACGGAGATGGGACAAGGCGTCAACACGAAGATCCGCCAGATCGTGGCCGACGAATTCGGGATCGAGGCCGAGCGCGTTCAGCTGATGGCCACGTCCACCGAGAAGAACAACAACACCTCGGCTACCGCAGCATCGAGCGGCGCCGACCTCAATGGCAGCGCCGCCGCCGACGCCTGCCGGAAAATCCGCGCACGCATGGCCGGCGTCGCCGCAGAGTACTTCGAGCGCGTCGCCGGCATTGAGCCGTCCGCCGACGAGATCATTTTCGAAAACGGCGATGCCTTCGACCGCCGCAATCCTGCGCAACGCGTTCCCTTCCCGGCGCTCGTGAAGATGTGTCATCTCGAGTGCGTCTCCGTCGGCGAGCGCGGTTTCTATTCGACGCAAGGTCTTGACTGGGACGCCGACAAAGGCTGCGGCGCGCCGTTTCTCTACTTCACGCAGGGCACCGCGATCTCCGAGGTCGAGATCGACCGCTTCACCGGCATGATGCAAGTGCGCCGCAGCGATCTGCTCATGGACATCGGCAAGCCGATCAATCCCGGCATCGACCGCGGCCAGATCACCGGAGCATTCATCCAGGGCATGGGCTGGCTGACGAACGAAGAGCTGCGCTACGACGCCAAAGGCAACCTGCTCTCGCACTCGCCGACGACGTACAAGATCCCCAACATCCAGGATCTGCCGCCGGTCTTCAACGTCGACTGGATCGATGCCGAGAATCCGCTGAACATTCGCTCGAGCAAAGCCGTCGGCGAGCCGCCGCTGGTTCTTGCGATCTCGGTCTGGATGGCCGTGAAGAATGCGCTGTCCTACCTCAGCGCCGGCGCCATCCCGAAACTGCACGCCCCCGCTACCGGCGAAGAGATCCTGATGCGCATGACCGACTATCGCCACGCCGCCCGCGGAGCCGACGCCCGCGAAGTGGCGGCGCCGCAGTTGTAAACGCGAGCTCTACTGGCTGTAGCAAATTTGGTGGATGACCCGGCGGTGTGTACTCTTTATTCATGGAAGCATTGCCGTCACTGGCGGATGACGGGTTAACTACTCCTCTCGTGGGCGAATGGGCCGAAGAGAAATATCAACTCGTCAGTTGCTATGCGCAGGTCTTCGCACGTTCGATGAAAAACAAGTGGCAGCAGCGCATCTACATCGACCTCTTTTCAGGTGCCGGCCGGGCACGATTGAGGGACTCCGGACGAATCGTTCCAGCATCGCCTCTCGTCGCGCTTGGAATCTCGGACCCTTTCGATCGATATATCTTCTGTGATCTCGATGATGCGAACATCGACGCGCTAAAATCGCGCGTGAGGCTGGACTACCCAGCCCGTGACGTTCGTTACGTGCCGGGTGACTCAAATGCCAACGTGCGGCAAGTCCTGAGCCTTATTCCACCGTACTCCTCGGGTAACCGTGTCTTGACGTTTTGCTTTGTCGATCCGTTCAACATCAAGAATCTCAAGTTCGAAACGATCAGACAGCTTGCTGAAGGCAAACGAAGGATCGACTTTCTGTGTTTGATTCCATCTGGGATGGACGCTCAGAGAAACGCACACCAGGACAACACCTTGAACGCGGATTTTCTGGACGACCCTGCTTGGCGCGACGCGTGGAAAATCGAGGAGCAAAATCGTCGAGGCTTTGCAAGTTTCTTTGTCGACCAATTTGGATCGGCAATGGAACGACTGGGCTTTCTATGGGAGGGAGTGCCAAGTACACGAATCATCAAGAACGAGAAGAACTCTGCGATGTACCATCTGTCGTTCTTCAGCCGCGCTCCCTTGGCGGGCCGATTCTGGGATGAATGCAAGAAGTACACGCGTACCCAAACGAAGTTTTCGTTCATGTGAAAGCAATGTCAGATAATTCGACGATCGAGTGGACCGATGCGACTTGGAACCCGGTAAGGGGTTGCGTAAAGATCAGCCCTGGCTGCAAGAATTGCTATGCGGCGACCTTTGCGGAACGCTTTCGGGGTGTTCCCGGCCATCCCTATGAACAAGGCTTTGATCTCCGGTTGGTACCTGAGAAGCTCGATGTTCCTCTTCGCTGGTCGAGCGCCCGCAACATCTTTGTCAACTCGATGAGCGATCTCTTCCAGGATGAGGTCCCAGCCGACTATGTTCTAGCCGTTGCGGACGTGATGCGCCGAGCAGACTGGCACGTATTTCAGGTTCTCACAAAGCGCTCGCAACGCATGCGCACGATGTTGGGCAGTGTGCTCCGCGAGGTGGCAACGCTGCCTCATATCTGGTGGGGAGTGAGCGTAGAGGATCGAAAGTACGGCATTCCAAGGATCGATCATCTTCGGGAGGCGCCTGCGGCTGTTCGCTTTCTTTCAATCGAGCCGCTCCTGGAAGATCTTGGCGAAATCGACCTGGCCGGTATCAGCTGGGTCATCGTCGGCGGCGAATCGGGACCACGCGCTCGTCCGATGAAGCGCGAATGGGTGACATCAATCCTTGATCAGTGCGAGGCTGAGCGCGTGCCCTTCTTCTTTAAGCAGTGGGGCGGAGTGCGAAAGAAAAAGGCTGGTCGGGAGCTGAACGGACGCACGTACGACTACATGCCCTTAGTTCGGGCCACCGGTCCGCTATCATCCACCGCGTGATTCTCCGCAGCCGCAATGTCTTTACGCCGCACGGTATTCGTCCGGCGACGATTCATGTGAATGGCGCGGTCATCGAGCGCGTCGGCGGCTACGACGATGTTCCGGATGGCGTCGCGATCGACGACTTCGGCGAGCTGACTCTCATGCCCGGCATCGTCGATTCGCACGTGCATGTGAACGAGCCGGGGCGGACGGAGTGGGAAGGGTTCGAGACGGCGACGCATGCGGCGGCGGCCGGTGGGGTGACGACGATCGTCGACATGCCGCTGAACTCGATTCCACCGACGACTTCCGTATCGGCGCTGGAGACAAAGATTAATGCGCTCCATGGCAAGTGCCGAGTCGACGTTGCGTTGTGGGGTGGTGCGGTTCCGGGAAACGCGGATCAGCTTCGGCCGATGCTCGATGCCGGTGTGCGCGGCTTCAAGTGTTTCCTCGTCGACTCGGGCGTTCCCGAGTTTGGGCATCTCGATGCCGAAGGTCTGGAAGAGGCGTTGAAGGCGCTTCGTGGAACGGGCGCGCCGCTGCTCGTTCATGCGGAGTTGCCAGAGCATCTCCACGCACACGGCGAGGATGCGAGCTCGTACGCGAGCTATCTCGCTTCGCGGCCGCACGAGGCCGAGGATGAGGCGATCGCGCTGGTCTACGAATGTGTGCGCAATAGTGGGGCGACAGCGCACATCGTGCACCTCTCGTCTGCGAACGGACTGGAGACGATCCGGCGGGCGCGCGATGCGAACGTGCCGCTGACGGCAGAGACGACGCCCCACTACCTTTACTTCGACGCCGAGCGCGTGCCGGACGGCGCGACCGAGTTCAAGTGCGCGCCGCCGATCCGTGAGCGGGCCAACCGCGATGCGCTGTGGCGCGGGATCGAGGAGGGACTGTTTCTCGCTATCGTCAGCGATCACTCGCCCTGCACTCCGGAGTTGAAGCGGATGGATGAAGGGGACATCGCGAAGGCCTGGGGCGGCATCGCATCTTTGCAATTTGGATTGCCGATCGTTTGGACCGAGGCGAAGCGGCGTGGCGTGGAGCTCGGAAAGATCGTGGAGCTGATGACGATCGGGCCGGCGAGGCTGGCGGGATTGGACAAGCGCAAGGGGCGACTTGCTGCCGGTTACGATGCGGACATCGTCGTCTTCGATCCGGAGGGGCAATTCGTCGTCCGAACCGAGCTTGTGCAGCACCGGCATAAGGTCACACCGTACGCTGGCGAAACGCTGACCGGTATCGTGAAGGCGACGTTCGTCCGCGGCCACAAGGTGTGGGAGGATGGCCGGCATGTCGGTGAGTCGATTGGGGAATGGGTCCGGTGAAGGCCATGATCAGCACAGACAAGAGTGTCTGTGCCACATCACTTGCTTCATGTGGCATGAGTATCTGATTCACAACCTGGTTTCCTATGGGATGAGTATCTGTGATTCATAACCTGGCTTGATGTGGCACAGACACTCTTGTCTGTGCTCAAGAACAATGAGCGAAACCAATTTCCAAGACCTCCTCGACCTCGCTTCCGAGCGCCTCGGCGGCTTCGTGCTCTATGCCACCGACGACTATTTCGCGGAGAAGGAGAATCTTCTCAAGCCGGCCAAGCCGGTGTGGAAAGAGCACGAGTACACCGACCGCGGAAAGTGGATGGATGGGTGGGAGAGCCGGCGCAAGCGGACGCCTGGCCACGATTTCGCGATCGTTCGCCTCGGGCTTCGCGGCGTCGTGCGCGGCGTGGTCGTCGACACGGCGTTTTTTCGCGGGAACTATCCTGCGCAGTGCTCGATCGAGGCCTGCGCGGTGCGGCACGAGGCGGATGTCGACACGCTGCTTTCCGACGCGACGAACTGGATCGAGATCCTTCCAAAGTCCGACCTAGAAGGCAATTCCGAGAATCGTTTCGCAATCGACTCCGCGTTTGCGTTCACTCATCTGCGCCTGCGCATCTATCCCGACGGCGGCGTCGCGCGGTTGCGTGTGCATGGCGAAGTCGTTCCCGACTGGTGCCGCGAGGGCGGACTGTCGATCGAGACGGACCTCGCCGCCGCCGAGCATGGTGGCGATGTGCTGGCGTGCAGCGACATGTTCTTCGGGCCGAAGCACAACCTGATCATGCCGGGCCGCGCGACGAACATGAGCGATGGATGGGAGACGAAGCGGCGGCGCGGACCGGGGCACGATTGGGTCATCGTGCAACTTGCCGCCGAGGGGGTGGTGCGACGCATCGAAGTCGACACGAATCACTTCAAAGGCAACTATCCCGATACGTCGTCGATCGAAGGGACGCGCGCGTTTGCCGCCGCGGGAGTGGCGCTCATCGACGCTGAGTGGTTTGAGGTTTTACCTCGAACGAAGTTACAGGCGCATACGCGGCATCTCTTCATCGACGAGTTGGAGCAAAACGGCCCGGTCACGCACCTGCGTCTGAACGTCTATCCGGACGGTGGTGTGAGCAGGCTGCGCGTTTTTGGCGTGGCCACGGAAGAAGGGCGCGCGAATGCGGCCGCGGAATACGTCAGCACCCTGACCGACGACGTCGCCGCGGCCCAACTGCGCAACTGCTGCGGCTCGAGCGATTGGGTGCGGCGGATGATGGCGGCCCGTCCATTTGCGGCCGGTCACGATCTGATGCGCGCGTCCGAGGAGATCTGGAACGCTCTCACGCCCGACGACTGGCGCGAGGCGTTTGTGGCCCATCCTCGTATTGGCGAGCGATCGGGATCGCGCTGGGCGACGCAGGAACAGTCGGGAACGGCGTCGGCGTCGAATGAAAGCATGGACGCGCTGGCAGCTGCGAACCGCGAGTACGAAGCGCGCTTCGGCTACATCTACATCGTCTGCGCGACCGGCCGCAGCGTCGACGAGATGCTGGCGATGGCGTGGCAGCGTCTGGAGAATGCTCCCGACGAAGAACTGCGCATCGCCGCCGGAGAGCAGATGAAGATCACGAAACTGCGCCTGATGAAACTGGTGGGCTGAAACTGGTGATCTGATGGGAATCTCGACACATATTCTCGATACGACCAAAGGACGGCCAGCGGCCGGCGTCGCCGTCGTCCTGAGCCACGGCCCTTATATGGCTCCTCCTCGGGAACCGCAGATGGACCGCGAAGGATGGGTGATCGTCGCCAGCGGCTCGACCGACGCGGACGGACGACTGAAGTTCGTCGACGAGATGCCGGAGCCTGGCCTGTACCGGATCTCGTTCGATACGGGCTCCTACAATCCCGAGGGCTTCTTTCCGCGCGTCGTGATCGAGTTCATGGTGGAGAAGGGGGCACAGCATTACCACGTGCCGCTGTTGCTGAGCCCGTACGGATATTCAACATATCGAGGGAGTTAGGCATCGCTAACGCCAAAGGCCGGGCTCGCGCCCGGCCTTTGTTTCGTGAATGCCAAACGTCTAGTGGCGAACGGCGTGATGGCGTCCCAACGGATTCGTGTTCGCGGTTGCCGTGGGCGCTTCGAACGCTCCGATATCGGCGACGACAATTCCATCTCCGTTGCCGTCCGTTCGTGCCACGCCGCGCTCGTCCGTCGCCGGAGCTTTGGCGGGATCGGCAGCGTCGATGGCGGGACTGCCGGTGCCGAGCGCCATCGTCTTCGCCGCACCGCCGTTGTCCGCCAGCGAGCCAAGCAGCGGATTGGCCACCGTCATGAAGAAGCAGGTCGAGTCCCCATACTGGATGTTGTGTCCACCGGTGAAGGTGCCCCCAGAAGCAAACGAACAATTGCCACCGCCATTGCTTGCGATGATGGTGTTGTTGACGACGGTGCGATCGCCGAAATTAACGGCGCCCCCTCCCGAAGCGGCGTTGTTGCCGGCGATCGTGCAGTTGGTAATCGTGACCGGCGCCGCGCCGGCGTAGATAGCTGAACCTTGTCCGGTGGCGCCGGTGGCGGAGTTGCCCGTGAAGGTGTCATTCGTGATCGAGACACTGCTGCCGGCGTTGAGCACTTCCACTGCGATCGCGCCGCCGACGAAAGGAACCGCGGAGTTGCCGTTGAACGTACAGCGGTCGATCGACATGGTGACCTTGAACGTCGAGTTGCTGTAGATGTAGATCGCTCCGCCGCTCGGTCCGGAATTGCCCGTGAACGTCGAATCGGAGACCGTGGCGTTTCCGCCTTCCATGGTGATCGCGGAGCCACCACTGCCGGTGCTGTTGTTCTGAAAGAGGCAGCGCGTGACGACGAGCGACGGGTCGAGGCAACCGGTGCATGGCTCCTGGAAGATGGCGCCGTTTCCGTCCGCATGACTGTTCCTGACCACGACCGTGTCGAGCGTCAGTTTTCCAAAGTTCTGGATTGCTCCGCCCGCGATCAGCCCCGTTGTGATGTTGCCGTTGGCGAAGGTGATGTGCTTGAAGGTCACATCCGGCAAGGTCGTGGCGTCGCCGAAGACGCTCACCATCCCCAACGTAAGGCCCGTCCCGTCCAGTGTGATCGCGTCGTTCCCGTCGATCGTGACCTTCGGGTTCGACGGTCCGATTGCCATGGTGAACGTGAAGGGGATCGTCTGCGGTCCGGCGCCGCAGTTGAACGTCACGGTGCCGCCGGCTTGGACTTGCGTCGACAGGGCGGCTTCGGTGCAGGATGCCGGCGTTCCACTTCCGACAACACCTGCCATTGCCACGGCTGATGTGAATAGAGCAACTGCGGTTGTGGCGAGCAGCCGGTTGACAAAACGATTCCTCAAACGACTCAAGTAGAGCTCCTTCGATTACGGATTTTGATTCGGTCAGGGTGCTCGGCGGGGACAACCGCGTGCAGTCCTCACAGGTTAAGTCTGGAATGTCGGGAATGTGGTGACCCGGCTCACGAAGAAGACGCAACGATGCGGCCAGACCGCGGGTCGAGGGTTCGTGGAGTGAAGGATCTCGGCTGCGATGTGGTCAATCGAGACTGCGATGTGAAGAATCTCGACTTCGATGTGGTCAATCGAGACATCAATGTGAAGAATCTCGACATCGATGTGGTCAATCGAGACATCGATGTGAAGAATCTCCACTTCGATGTGGTCAATCGAGACATCGATGTGGAAAATCTCGACATCGATGTGGTCGATCGAGACTGCGATGTGAAGAATCTCCACTTCGATGTGGTCAATCGAGACATCGATGTGGAAAATCTCCACTGCGATGTGGAAAATCTGGACACCGCAGTTAGACATCTGGACATCGATGTGGAAAAGTTGGACATCGATGTGGAGAATCGAGACTGCGATGTGGAAAATCTGGACATCGCAGTTAGAGATCTGGACATCGCAGTTAGAAATCTGGACATCGATGTCGAGAACCTCGATATCGTCGCGGTCAATCTGCCCTTCGATGCATGCCTTCGATGGCTCGAAAGCAAAGACTGACTCTCTGGCAGGGTCTTCCTACCCAGCTTCTCTTCGCCCTTTCATGATCTTCACAAACGAACGGCTGCGCAGCTCGTCGAGTGTGAGGCCGGTGGCCAGCGCTTCATCCTCCGTGATCGCGCCGCAGTTCAGGGCGCGGAGGAAATAGTTGAGCAGGCCCTGGCCGGTGGCGGCGTCGTCGAAGACATCGCCGACGAGCGTGGCCTGTCCCGCTTTCTCGATAAAGTTGTGGAGCCGGTCCGTGGCCGCTTTCAATCCTTCCAGGAAGAAGGAGTAGACCGCGGCGTATCGCGTCGGAAGCTGGGCGGGATTGAGGTCCCATCCCTGGTAGTAGGCGTTGATGAGCGAGTGGCGGATGTGATCGACGTGCAGCCGCCAGGCGCGATGAACGACGTTGCGGTTCTCCTCGATCTGCTGCGGCGTCAGTGTCCCGCGATGCGGAGCGATGGGCATGATGTTCGTGGCGCCGTCGGAGAGCCAGAGGCCGGTGCCAGCGTAGGCGACCTGCATCATGTGCCGCGCGAAGTCGCAGGCGGGATGGTCCATGCGCTGGTGCTCCGCGGTGATGTTGCAGCTCGCGGTGTAGTCGTATGTCCCGAAGTGCGCGGCCACGGCGCGGCCGCGCGCGGCATCGAGAAAGAGCGGCAGATTGGAAACGCCGTTCTCGCTGAGGATGGCCTGCGTCGTCTCGATCATGAATTCGAAACGAAGCCCGTGCTTCGCCAGTCCGAGCTTCGGCTCCATCGCATCGAAAAGATCCGCCAGCGCCGTCACCTGCTGTGGCAACTGGATCTTCGGCAACGTCACCACGAAGTTCGGAGGAAGCGCGTCGGCGGCATCGAGCAGCGTGGTGATGAAGATGTCCATCGTGCGCATCGAGCGCGGCATCAGCTCCTGCGAGAACTGTTTGATGCGGATGCCGATGAACGGCGGGAGCGTGCCGTTCTTCATTCCTGCCGCGACTTCGCGCGCCGCAGCCTCGGCGTGGCCGTCTTCCTCGGCATCGGCGCGGTTGCCGTAGCCGTCTTCGAAATCGATGCGGAAGTCTTCGACGGCCTCGCGGCGAAGCTTCTCGGTTACGCGGGCGTAAACGACCTCCCAAAAGCGCGGATCGGCGCCGATCGCGCTGCCAAACGTTTCCGCGTTCGGCCCGTACTCGTCGAGCGCGCGCAGCGCCAATACGCCGAGCTTCTGAGTTGTATCGCTCTTGAACAGATGCGCGCCGCCATAGACGGTGTGCACCGGCTGCCGCGCTCCCGATTCGCCCGGAAAGCGGGCCATGAACTTCGTGAGAGCAGGATCGAGCTTCGCCGCGGACGCTCGGAGCTCATCGTCGGAAAACGTTCGTTTCATTCGATTGTCTTACCTCGTGCGGATGATCTTCGCCACGCCCCATCCGACCAGAACAAGAACCGCCAGCACGAGCCAGTTGTATTGGTTGCCGTACGTGGCGACGGGGAAATGATTGCTGATCATGATGAAGACGACGGGGAGAACGATGAAGGTGTTCTGCTTGGAGCGCTGCTTGGCCAGGTCGGCCAGGCGCATGTCCGGTTCCGTTCCCTCTTTGACCGCCTTGATGAGCTGCCGTTGCACCGGGAGGATGCGCACCCAGACGTTCAGAGCCATGAAGGAGCCCATCATCGCGCCGATCTGCATGTACGCGGCGCGCGAGGCGAAGAGATGCGTGACGCCCAGGATGGCCCCGACGAGCAGCACATACGAAACGATGGCGCCGGCCACTTCGTGGTTGCGCAGCGGCGAGATCCAGAGAAAGTCGTAGATGAACCAGCCGAGTGCGATGAGGCCGAGGCTGAGTCCGGCGGCCTGCCAGGCAGTCATCTTCAGGATGCTCTCGTCGACCATGATCGCGCCGTCGTAGTAGACCAGCACGAGCAGCACGAAGCCCGACACCAGCGTGAAGAACGCTTCCCACTTGAACCAGTGCAACGTCTGATTCAGAAGCTCCGGCCGCTTCTGCTTGTCGACGATGTAGAAGCCGCCGCTGTGGACCATCCACACCTGTTTCTCGCCATGGAACGCGTGATCGAGCCACGTGAAGAAGTAGGTCTGCCCGACCCACATGATCGCGGCAAAGACATGGGTCCAGCGGACTGCGAGATTCAGCCACTCACGAACGACGTAACTCATCGGAATCCTTATGTTTGGTTTACGGCGCGAATGTAGCAGAATCGCGCTCCATGCGAGAGATCGAACGCATTCTCGACCAGTTGAACCGCTCCTGGGGAGGCCCATCTTGGACCGGCGTCGACATCCAGCCGCTCCTCGACGGGATTAGTGAAGAACACGCTCGCGCCCATCCCCTGCCTAACGCGCACTCGATCCTCGAGCTGGCCGCCCACATGACCACCTGGATGAACGCCGTCGCCGACCGCCTCGGCGGTGAAACTCGCGAGCTGACACCCGAAGAAGACTGGCGCGACGTCACCCAACTGACGTGGCCCGCCGCGATCACGGAGATGGAGAACGCGCAGAGCCATCTCTGCGATGTGATCGCGCGTCTCTCATCCGACGATCTCGACAAAAAAGTCGCCGGCCGCAAGTACACGATCTACGTGATGCTCCACGGCGTCATCCAGCACAACCTCTATCACGCGGGACAGATTGGGTTGCTGAAGAAGGTGGGGTGACACTGAATTAGTCAGCGCGGATGGCGCTAGTCCAAAAATAAGCGAGAAATGGGGATGAGACTCGGAAGGTCCATTGTTTCAGTAGTTTGCAAACAGACTGAACAATACAGCGAGGA
>OLLN01000009.1_pt1 | contig 26394 bp, 23 predicted proteins | sample 1604281 | NCBI WGS metagenome assembly OLLN01 (sample SAMEA104055716, study PRJEB20765) | soil metagenome | biome: Arctic tundra; feature: Polygonal ground; material: soil | place: USA | collected 2011-09 | depth 0-0.5 m | reverse complement strand
GGGGTCGTTTTAAGATTGGAAGGGGTCGCGATCTCAAAAATGGAGATCGGGATCTCGTGGAGGGAGATCGGGATCTCGCCGAAAGAGATCGCTATCTCGCCGAAAGAGATCGGGATCTCGTGCAGGGAGATCTGGATCTCGCCGAAGGAGATCGGGATCTCGCGGAAAGAGATCGGGATCTCGTGGAAGGAGAACGGTATCTCGCCGAAGGAGATCGGGATCTCGTCTACGGAGATTGCGACCTCGCCGAAGCCGATCGTGACTTTGTGGCGGGGGATGGCGACCTCGGCGAAGGAGATCGCGGAAGGGGTCAGGTCGAAACCGAAACTGACGAAATTCGTCTGTCGCATTAGCCCGGGACCCTTTTTCGTCAGTTTCGGTTTCGACCTGACCCCCTTCCGCCCCGGTGTACGATACCGGCGATGCCGGCGGAGCGATCACTCCTCGATGTGTTGCGCAACTCACTGAGTAATAGTGACTTGCCATTCAGAGACTTCGTCGAGCTGGCGCTCTATCACCCTGAGTTTGGCTACTACGCCAGGCCACGATCGCCGATCGGCAGAGAAGGCGATTTCATCACCTCGCCGTCGCTAAGCCCGCTGTTTTCCGACGTTCTTGGCAGTCTGATCGATGAATTCGTGAGCCGCGCCGGAGGCGGGGTGTCTCAGGTGGTGGATATCGGGTGTGGTGATGGTGGGCTGATCCGGTTGCTTGCGCGGGGGGTGGTAGAAGCAGAGATCAGCGATACGAGAGATCAGAGATCAGGAAATCGGCTCGGGTCCTCTTCGGGCACTGGGCAGCCACCAAGCACGACCCGACACCCTTCTCCCACTCCCCACCCCCCACCCCCCACTCCCGCGTTCTTCGGATTCGATCGCAACCTCGCCCGCGCCGTGCCCGATCCGCGCGTCACGTATGTTTCCTTGCTGGCCGAGATCCCGCCCGCGGACGCGCGTCTCATCATTAGTAATGAGCTGTTCGATGCGCTTCCCTTCGCCCGGCTCGTGCAGCGCGATGAGCATCTCCACGAACTATGGGTGACCGAACGGGACGGCGCGCTCGATTGGACCGAGCATGAAGCCGAGGGACGCTACGAAGAGTACTTCGCCGAGCGTGGCATCGTGCTGGAGCCCGGCCAGTTCGTCGATGTCTCGCTGGAATGGTCTGCGCTCTACGCTGAGCTTTGCCGTTTCGTCCCGCGCGGGCTCATCGTCACCTTTGATTATGGTCTCCCGCAATCGAAGCTCTTTCGAGGGCGGATGCGGCGCTTCGGGACGGCGGCGGCGTACTCCGGACATCGCGTCAGCCGCGACCTGCTCGCCAACCCAGGCGAGCAGGATCTGACGGCGCACATCAACTTCGACGACTTGATCCGCACCGGCGAGACGCTGGGTCTGTCGACGCTCTTCTTCGACATGCAGGCAAAGTTTCTCCTTGCTCAAGGTGCGGCAGAGCATCCGCTCCTTGCTCCGATAGGCGAGGCGGCGATCGGGAGCGCTGACGAGGGAATCGCGTTGCTGGATGCGCGCGAGGACGCGAAGAGGCTCATCCTTCCGGATGGGATCGGAGCCGAGATTCGCGTCCTGGTGCAGGAGCGCGGGATGGGGCGCGACGACTGGCGTTTTCAGACCAAATTGTTCTGACGCACGCGCACCGCAACGAATGGTTGACTCCTGTCAGTCGCCGTTTACAATACCGCGGGCTTTCGACAGGAAAAAATGGCGAACTATTCAGTACTGCTGGTGGCTGCTCTCATCGTTATCTCGCTCCCGGTATTGACGTTGTTCATCATCACGCCGCTCGTCCGGGCCGCTGGTGGCGGCAAGGTCAAGCTGGAGCCGTATGAATGCGGGATTCCGGCGACCTCCGAGGCGATCGATCACCGCTTCTCGGTCCGCTATTTCCTGATCGCCGTTCTCTTCATCGTCTTCGACGTCGAGACCGTTTTCCTCTTCCCCTGGGCGATCCGATTCAAACAGCTCGGCTGGTTTGGCGCGATCGAGATGGCAGTGTTCCTGGCGATCCTGATCGTCGGGTATGTTTACGCATGGAAGAGGAAGGTTCTTTCATGGGTCTGATCGAAAACCGCTTCGATCCAAACGTCCTCACCACCTCCGTCGACAAGTTTTTCAACTGGGCGCGCAAGTCGTCCCTTTGGCCGATGCAGTTCGGGCTGGCCTGCTGCGCGATCGAGATGATGGCCGTTCTCGATCCGCGTCATGACATGGCCCGCTTCGGCGCGGAAGTCTTCCGCGCTACGCCGCGGCAGGCCGACTTGATGATCGTCTCCGGCACCGTCACTGAGAAGATGGCGCCAATCGTCCGCCGTCTCTGGGATCAGATGCCTGATCCGAAGTGGGTCATCGCCATGGGCTCCTGCGCGACGTGCGGTGGGCCGTATGACACCTACGCTGTCACACAAGGTGTCGACCGGCTCATCCCGGTCGATGTCTACATTCCGGGTTGCCCGCCGCGCCCCGAGGCGTTGATCTGGGGGTTGATGGAGCTGCAGAAGAAGATCGAGAAGATGCACGTCATCCGCAAAGGCGGCGAGTCGTACGACTTCGCGCGCGCGGCGGTGCGCGATTCGATCCGCCCGGTGCACGAAGGGCCGGCGCTGCGCGCGGAACAGGCGAAGGCGCAACTGAAGCAGGCGCCGATCTCCGGCATCAAGCGGACGCCGATCGAAGAGAAGAAACCGAAGGCTGCTGCGGCGCCCGCGGCCACGCCGGCGGCTTCGGACGTACCTTCCACCAGCGAAGCCGCCACTACACTCACCGAGACTCCCGAAGCCGGCGAGATCGAGAACTGATTCCCAGACATGACTGACGTTCCTCAACAGCCATCTGCGACTGCGCCCAAACCGGCCGCTCCTGCGAAACCGATGGCGCGCAGCCTCGACGAGATCAAGCGCGATCCGCTCGTCGCGCGCGCCTGCGAGCGCGTGGGCGATGCCATCATTTCCGCGAAAGAGTTCGCCGGCGAGATCTCGCTGACCGTCGACCGCGAGCGCATCGTCGAGGTGGCCAAGGCCTTTCGCGACGATGGCTTCAACTACCTCGTCGACCTGGCCGGCGTCGACTATTCGAGTTATCCGAACTGGACCGGCGACCGCTTCGGCGTCTCGTACATGCTCTACTCGTTCTCGAAGAACAATCGCGTCCGGCTGAAAGTCACGACCGACGAGAACACTCCCATCCCCTCCGTCACCTCGGTATGGAAGACGGCGAACTGGCACGAGCGTGAGACCTTCGACATGCTCGGCATCATCTTCGAGGGCCACCCGAATCTCGAGCGCATCCTGATGTGGGATGGATTCAACGGTCATCCGCTGCGCAAAGACTTTCCCATTCGCGGTATCGACACCGGCGCGCGTATCTACCCCGAGGTTTTTCCGGAGGGCGGCGGACCAAAGGCGGGATCGACCGGCAAGGATGTGAAGGACGTCAACATCTACAAAGGCGAGTGGCCGCACTACGGCACCTGGCCTGTCGCGGAGATCGCGGCCCGCGCTGCGGAAGGCGGGATGCCGCCGGCACCCGAACTGGCCGGTGTCGTCGCCGATACGGCGCAGCCCACCGAGGATGCGCCGTGGCACGATCCGGAAAAGGCGCTGCCCGAGCGGATGGTGCTGGCCAAAGCCGGCAGCCTGAAAGACAAGCTCTTCGCCGCGATGGCGCAAACTGATTGCACCGCCTGCGGCTGGGATTGCGAAGGCTACGCCGCCGCGCTGGCGTCGGGCGAAACAACCGACATCACGCTGTGCGTGCCCGGCGAAGACGAGACGGAATCGATGCTGAAGCAGTTGATGGCGGGGAAGGCATGAAAGCTCTTAGCTGTCAGCTCTTAGCTGTTAGGGGATTCGCCACAGGCATGCCGCGCCTAACAGCTAAGAGCTCAGAGCTAACAGCTTGGGCGGGTGGTCACAATGTTTGACGTACACGAAATGGAAGTCAACTTCGGTCCCCAGCACCCGTCGACGCACGGGGTGCTTCGGGTGATCCTGAAGATCGATGGCGAGCGGATCATCGACGCCAAGCCGATCATCGGCTATCTCCACCGCGGTACTGAAAAGCTCTTCGAGAACATGTCGTATCCGATGTGCATCCCGCACACGGACCGCATGGATTACGTCGCCTCCGCCACCAACAACCTCGGCTTCGTCGAGACGGTCGAGAAGCTGATGGGGATCACGAAGCAGATCCCGAAGCGCGCCCAGCTCATGCGCGTCATGCTCAGCGAGTTGCAGCGGCTCTCCTCGCATCTGCTCTGGCTGGCCACGCACGCCATCGACATCGGCGCGATGACACCGTTTTTCTATTGCTTCCGCGAACGCGAGGAGATCCTCGATCTGTTCGAAGAGTACTGCGGCGCGCGATTGACGCTGAATTGCATGCGCATCGGCGGGATGCCCGACGATCTACCGCCGGGCTGGCTCGACGACATGGAAGCATTCGTCGACAAGTTCGACGCGGCGATCGACGAATACGAGTCGCTGCTGACCAACAATCGCATCTGGAAGAAGCGCACCGTCGGCATCGGCGTCATCTCACCGGAAGAGGCCATCGACTGGGGCATCACCGGGCCGCCGTTGCGCGGATCGGGTGTCGAATGGGATCTCCGCCGCGCGCTGCCGTACGAGTGCTATCCCGAGTTGCAGTTCGAGATTCCCATCGGCAAGAACGGCGACACGTACGACCGCTACCTCGTGCGGATGGAAGAGATGCGGCAGTCGAACTGGATCCTCAAGCAGTGCATCCCGCTCGTGAAAGCCACGCCGGCGGGCGACATCAAGGCGAAAATCTCGCGCGTTGTGAGGCCACCCGAGGGCGAGGTGTATCACTCGATCGAATCGCCGAAGGGCGAGTTGGGCTACTACATCATCTCGGACGGCAAAACCCAGAACGCGTATCGCTGCCACGTGCGTCCGCCATCGTTCGTGAATCTGCAAGCGCTGCCGGCGATGGCCAAGGGCCACCTCGTCTCGGATCTGGTGGCGTTGATCGGGACGATTGATATTGTTCTGGGCGAGGTGGACCGGTGATCGGAAGGATGAAGGATGAAGGCGGAAGGATGAGAATGGCGGATGAATTCATCCTTCATGATTCATCCTTCATCCTTCGGCAAACTGAGGAGGCACGTCGATGACCCAAGACCTCCTCATGCGCTACCTCATCTGGCCTCTGGTCAAGTTCCTCGTCGCCTTCCTCATCGTGCAGGTGATCGTGGCGGCGATGAACTACATCGAGCGGCGACTTCTCGGGTTGATGCAGGCGCGGCTCGGACCGAATCGCGTCGGCAACGAAGTCTTCGAGAAGATTACGCCGCGCAGTCTGCACCGCTTCATTCCGGGCGGACTGCTGCAGATCATCGCGGATCCGATCAAGTTCATCCTCAAGGAAGACATCGTCCCGTCGAGCTCCGAGAAAGTGGCCTACTTCCTCGGGCCGATGCTGCCGCTGATCCCGGCGTTTCTGGTCTTCTGCCTGATCCCGTATGGCCCGCCACCAACCTTCGTCGTGACGCACGTGAATGTCGGTCTGCTGCTGATCCTGGCGCTGACGTCAACCGGCGTGTACGGCATCATCCTCGGCGGCTGGGCGTCGAACAACAAGTACTCGCTCATGGGCGGTCTCCGCTCGGCCGCGCAGATGGTGTCGTACGAGGTGCCATTCGGCCTCTCGATCGTCGGTGTGCTGATGCTGTGCGGCAGCTTCGATCTCGTCCGCATCATCAACTACCAGGCGGATCACATCTGGAACCTCTTCCCGCAGCTCATCGCCGCGTTCATTTTCCTCGTGGCCATGAACGCGGAGAACAACCGCACGCCGTTCGACTTGCCGGAAGCGGAGTCCGAGCTCGTGGCCGGCTATCACACCGAGTACTCGGCGATGAAGTTCGCCTTCTTCATGCTCGCCGAATACTCGTCGATGATCGTCAACTGCTGCCTCATGGTCAGCCTCTTCTTCGGCGGTTGGACGCTGGCCATCAACGGCTACGGCCTGACGACCGGCGTTCTGCGCGGCTGGGGTCTGGCCGGCGGCATTCTTGGCGCGGTGATCTTCATCAGCAAAGTGATGCTCTTCATGCTGATGTACATCTGGTTCCGGGCCACGTTCCCCCGCTTCCGCTTCGATCAGCTCATGGACCTCGGGTGGAAGTGGATGATTCCGCTGGCACTGGCGAACATCGCCGTGACCGCGGTCGTCGTGCTCCTCGGCCTACAGTTCAATTTCCAGGGAGAGGTCGTCCTCTCGATCGCCGGAGCGGCGATCATCGCGTTCACGTTGTTCCTGCTGCTCCGGCCGCGCGCAAAGGTGATCCATGCACGTCGAGTATCAGAAGCCTAGATGGTCCGATAAGTTTCTGCTCCTCGATATGCTCGAGGGGTTGAAGACGACTCTTCGCGAGTTGTTCAAGCCGAAGGTGACGATTCGCTATCCCGAAGAGCGGCTTGAGCCGGCCAACCGCTTCCGAGGGATGTTCAGGTTCTCGTTCGACCGCTGCATCGCGTGCAAACTCTGCGCGCTGGCCTGTCCCATCGACATCATCTACATCGACGTCCACGACGAACAGCGTGAGATCGACGGCAAGATGAAGAAGCTCAAGGTCCTCGACCGCTACGACATCGACGTCAAGCGCTGCATGTTCTGCGCGCTCTGCGAAGAGGCCTGCCCGACCAAGCCGAAATCGATCTGGCTGACCACGAAGACGTACGAGCTGGCCAGCTACGACCGCAAGGATCTCTACTTCAACATGCAGCAGCTCGAGTATTGGGAAGGGCGGCCGGAGTACGCTGGTCTTCCCGCCGACGAGCCGGAGCCGAAACAGATCGAGGGAGGGATGCCTTGAGTCCTGCCCTGGTCGTTTTTCTCGTCATCGGCACGATCGCGGTTGCGTCGTCGATCCTCGTCGTGGCGATGCGGAACCCGGTTCACTCCGCGTTGTTCCTGTTGTTGACCTTTCTCTGCGTGGCCATTCTCTTCGTGATGAAGGGAGCGGAGTTCGTCGGCGCCGTGCAGGTGCTCGTCTACGCCGGCGGCATCATGGTGCTCTTTCTCTTCGTCGTGATGCTGATCAACGTCCGGCATCTGCCCGACGAACGCGTGCTTTCGAACTTCTGGAAGGGCGGACTGCTCGTCGGTCTGGCCGTGTTCCTCCTTTTCTTCACGATGGTCCGGCCGGGCGTCTTTCACGATCCCGTGGCGAGCGATCAGGCGCTGCGGACGACCTACACCTACCGCCATCGCAAAGTGCACCAGCCGGACGGCACGGTCGTGCGCAAGCTCATTCGCCGCGGGAAAGTCGTCGGCAATTCCGAAGCGGTAGGCATGGCGCTCTACACCGACTACCTCGTGCCGTTCGAGGTGGCCTCGCTCTTTCTGCTCGTGGCCATGATCGGCGCGATCGTCATCGGAAAGCGCGAGCTTTCGGCGATCGAGGAAGAGAACATCCCCGCCTACATGCTCGAGCGCAGCGAGACGGAGCATGAGGTGAAGGAGGCCATGAGTGCTTGAAGCAGTGCCGACCACCGAAGCCTATCTGATGCTTTCGGGGACGCTCTTCGCCATCGGTCTCGTCGGCGTGATCATCCGCCGCAACATGATCACCGTGCTGATGGCGATCGAGCTGATGATGAACGCCGTGAATATCAACCTCGTCGCCTTTTCGCACCGCTTCGCGTCGCTGGAAGGGCAGATCTTCACGATCTTCATCATTACCGTTGCAGCAGGGGAGGCCGCGGTCGGCTTGGCCATCATCATCCAGTTGTACCGCCTCAAGAGCACGATCAACGTCGACGAAGCGAGGGAGTTGAATGGTTAACGCAACCGTCCTCCTGCTCATCCCGCTCCTCCCCGCGCTCGGCGCGTTGATCAACGGCCTGCGCGCTGCGGCGTCGCCGCATACGCCGAAGAATCGCGCGGTCACGAACGTCATCGCACTCGGCTCGACGGGGCTTTCTGCGATCCTCGCCGCGTGGACCGTCATCGCCTACGTCAGCGGTGGCGCGTCAGCGGCGTTCCAGCACGCCTACTACACATGGATCCCCGCGGGACTCGGCCATGCCGCGGGGAACACGATCGCCAGCTTCGCCGTCGACTTCGCCTTCCGTATCGACACGCTCTCCTGCACGATGCTCCTCATCGTCACGTGGGTCGGCTTTCTGATCCACGTGTACGCCACCGGCTACATGGCGCACGAAGAGGGCTACACGCGCTTCTTCACCTACCTGAATCTCTTCATGTTCATGATGTTGCTCCTCGTGCTTGGGGCGAACTACATGGTCATGTTCGTCGGGTGGGAAGGCGTCGGCCTCTGCTCGTATCTGCTGATCGGCTTCTACTACGACAAGAATTTCGCAGCGGACGCGGGGAAGAAGGCATTCGTCGCCAACCGCATCGGCGACTTCGGTTTCATCCTCGGCGTCTTCCTCATCTTCAACACTTTCGGCACCGCGGACTTCGGGAAAGTCTTCGCGCTCGCCAGCGCGCACCCACAGACATACGCGGGAGTCGCCACCACGATCTGCCTGCTCCTCTTCGTCGGCGCGTGCGGCAAGTCGGCGCAGATCCCGTTGTATGTGTGGCTGCCCGATGCCATGGCCGGACCGACGCCTGTTTCCGCGCTCATCCACGCCGCCACGATGGTCACCGCTGGCGTTTACATGGTGGTCCGTTCGAACGTCCTCTTCCGGCTGTCACCCGATGCGATGCTGGTCGTCGCGACCGTCGGCGCGGTGACGGCGATCTTCGCGGCAACGATCGGTATCGCCCAGAACGACATCAAGAAAGTCCTCGCCTATTCGACCGTCTCCCAGCTCGGATTCATGTTCCTCGCCGCTGGCGTCGGCGCCTTCACCGCGGCCATCTTCCACGTGATGACGCACGCGTTCTTCAAAGCCTGTCTCTTCCTCGGCGCCGGTTCGGTCATTCACGGCTGCGGCGGCGAGCAGGACATGCGCAAGATGGGTGGGCTGCGCAAGTACATGCCGAAGACGCGCATGACGATGTTGATCGCCTGCATCGCCATCGCAGGCTTCCCGCCGTTGGCCGGCTTCTTCTCGAAAGACGAGATCCTGGCCACGACCTACGCGCATCACGGCTTCCTCTACTTCCTCGGCATGGTCGCTGCGACCTGCACGGCCTTCTACATGTTCCGGCTCTACTTCATGACCTTCTCGGGCGACTACCGCGCCGCGGATGTCGTGGGCTATCCCGAATCCGAACCGGAGCATGCCGGCCACGATGTCATTCCGGGCTCGCTGCATCTCGATGATGGCGACGTGCACTCCGATAAGGCGCACGGTCATCACGCCGAGGCACACACCCCGCACGAGTCTCCGTGGAGCATGACCGGAGTTCTGTGGATCCTGGCGATTCTCGCGGTGATCGGCGGCATCGTGGGCATCCCGCAGATGCTCGGAGGGACGCATCCCACCATCTTCCAGCGCTGGCTTCTGCCCGTCCTGCTGCCGCTTGGCGGTGAGCACTTCGAGTTCGCCGAGGCTAGCCGGATGCAGGAAGCGTTGCTGATTGCGTCGTCGGTCGCCGTGGCGTTCCTGGGATGGCTGCTGGCCTACGTCCTTTACAAGAAAGACGCTGCGTTCGCGCGGGCCACGCGAATGGCGAAGCGGTTCGCGTTCATCCATCGTCTGCTCGAGAACAAGTACTACGTTGACGAGTTTTACAACTTCGTCTTCGTCGGCGGCACGCTGGCGTTCAGCAGAGCGCTGTCGTGGTTCGATGCGAACATCGTCGACGGCATCGTCAACGGAGTCCGGAACCTGACCGTCGTCGTGCTCGGGCACGGCTCGTGGCTCTTCGACCGCTTCATCGTCGATGGCGCCGTCAATGGAGTCGGCTTCAGCGCGCGCGGCGGCTCGCGTTTCTTCCGCAGAATGCAGAGCGGATTCGTCCAGAACTATGCGCTGGTGATGGGCGGTGGCATCGTCCTCATCGCCGCGGTCTATTTGTTTACGAAACCATGAGGGGGAGAAGAGGTCAGAGATGAGAGATCAGAGATCAGGACGCCGCTCGGGTTCCTGATCTCTGATCTCTAGTCACTGATCTCTCCACAGAAGATGGGCATTCTCAACATCGTCACCTACATCCCGCTGATCGGCGCGGTCCTCATTCTCTTGTTTCTCCCGAAAGAGAATGGCAAGGCTATCCGCTACACGGCCACGTTCGTTGCCGTCGTCGACTTCATCGCCTCGCTCTACCTGTGGTTCAACTTCGATCCGAAAGGGACCGGCGACGGGATGTGGCAGTTCCGGTTCATCCACTCCTGGATTCCTTCGCTGAACGTCAAGTACGACTTCGGCATCGACGGCATCTCACTCCTGCTCATCCTGCTGACGACGTTCATGGGCATCATCGCCGTCGTCTCCTCGTTCGCCGCGATCGATCACCGGCAGAAGGAGTACTACATCCTGCTGCTACTTCTACAGACCGGGATGATCGGCACCTTCTGCGCGCTCGACTTCTTCCTCTTCTATGTTTTCTGGGAAATCATGCTCGTGCCGATGTACTTCATCATCGGCATCTGGGGCGGGCCGCGAAAGCTCTACGCAGCGATTAAGTTCTTCCTCTACACGCTCTCCGGATCGGTGGTGATGCTGCTGTCGATCCTGGCCCTCTATTTCTTCAACTCGGATGGCATCCCGTTCCTCAACATCAAAGGACTCGGCAACGCTGCAACCTTCTCGGTGTTGCAGTACCACAAGATCGGACACCTCATCCCGCCGACGCTGCAGTTCTGGATCTTCCTCGGCTTCTTCCTTGGGTTTGCAATCAAGGTTCCGATGTTCCCGTTCCACACCTGGCTTCCTGATGCGCACGTCGAAGCTCCGACTGCCGGCTCGATCATCCTTGCGGCCGTTCTTCTGAAGATGGGAACCTACGGCTTCGTGCGCTTCGCACTTCCCATCCTGCCGGACGGAACGAAGCAGTGGCTGCCGTGGGTGGTCGCGCTATCGATCATCGGCATCATTTACGGTGCACTCGTGTCGCTCGTGCAGAAGGACATGAAGAAGCTTGTCGCTTACTCATCCGTTTCGCACCTCGGCTTCGTCATGCTGGGCATGTTCGCCCTCAATCCGATGGGTCTCAAAGGCTCCGTGATTCAGATGATCAATCACGGCATTTCGACCGGCGCGCTCTTCCTGCTTGTCGGCATCATTTACGAACGGCGCCATACGAGGATGATCGCGGAGTACGGCGGACTCGCGAAAGTGATGCCGGTGTACGCGACGCTCTTCCTCATTGCCGCGCTTTCCTCGATGGGATTGCCGGCGCTCAACGGTTTCGTCGGCGAGTTCACGATCCTTCTCGGCGCGGCCAATCGCTCCATCGTCTGGGCGTCGTTCGCCTCGATCGGCATCGTGCTCGGCGCGGCGTACCTGCTCTGGCTCTACCAGCGCGTCTTCTGGGGTCCGCTCGACAACCCGGCGAACAAAAACCTGCTCGACGTCAACAAACGCGAGCTCGGCTTGCTCCTGTCGCTGGTCGTGCTCATGGTCTGGATCGGAATCAAGCCCGGCGTCTTCTTCGACATCATCGAAGAGCCGGTCAACTACGTCGTACGCAAAGTCGATCCGACGTACTTTGCGAAACAGCCGCTGGTATATCCGCCGGCTGCGAATGTTGCAGTGACTGCGGTCGAGACTAGCCGATGAACTGGAACGACATGATCTATCTTCTGCCGGAGGTCATCCTGACCATCGGTGCCTCGGCGATGCTGCTCGTTCCGGTCACGGGTGGGCGTGGCGCGAAGCTCTCGGCGAAGTGGATGATGATCATCCTTCTCGCCATCACCGCCGGTGCGCTCATCTACTGCTCGCACGCGGTCGAGAACATCGATCAGTCCCGTCAGCTCCAGGCGATGTTCGCGCTCGACGGATTCTCGATCTTCTTCAAGCTCCTGTTCATCGGCGCCATCGCCATGCTGGTGATGCTCTCGGAAGACTTTCTTGCCGAGGGGAAGTACTCGCCGTGGGAGTACTACTCGCTGTTGGGGTTCGCGCTCTGCGGCATGATGTTCATGGCCTCGGGCGTCCACCTCATCACCATCTACATCGGCCTGGAGCTGCTCTCACTTTCCAGCTACATCCTGGCCGGCTTCTACAAGAGCGAGCTGAAATCGACTGAAGCGGCGATGAAGTACTTCATCCTCGGCGCCGTCAGTTCCGCGATTCTGCTCTACGGAATCTCGCTGATCTACGGCGTCTGCGGATCGCTCAATCTGCTCGACATCGCCGCGGCCATGTCGACGATCGTCACCAACGACGCGCTGATGTTCGGCATCATGCTGCTCGGCGCGGGACTTTGTTTCAAGATCGCTGCCGTCCCGTTCCATGTGTGGACGCCGGACGTCTACGAAGGCGCGCCGACGCCCATCGCGGCGTTCCTCTCCACCGGTTCCAAGGCCGCCGCCTTCGCCATCTTTGCGCGCATCTTCTACACCGGCCTGCACGATTTTCATCTGGAGTGGAACTACGTTCTGGCCACGATCTCCGCGCTGTCGATGATCATCGGCAACCTGGCGGCGATCACGCAGGACAACGTCAAGCGAATGCTCGGCTACTCGTCGATCGCGCATGCCGGTTACGTGCTGCTCGGCGTCATCTCGCTCAACGCGCTCGGCCTGCGCGGGATCCTCGTGTACTCAGTTGTCTACGTTTTCGCCAATCTCGGCATCTGGGCGACGGTGCTCATGCTGCGGCGCCACCAATATGCCGGTGAGCGCGTCGACGATTTCGAGGGGCTCAGCAGGCGCGCGCCGCTGTGGGCGTTTGCGATGGTCATCTTCCTCCTCTCGCTCGGCGGCATTCCTCCGACCGCAGGCTTCATCGGCAAGTACTTTCTCTTCGCTGCCGCGGTGCAAGCCGGCTTCGGCTGGCTCGCCGTGATCGCCGTGCTCATGTCCGCGGTGTCGATGTTCTACTACCTCCGCCTCGTCGTTGCGATGTATCTGCGCGAAGGCGTGGAGGCGGAGTTCGCGATCACGACGCCGCTCAAGATCGTGGCCGGGATCTGCCTCGTCGTGACGCTGGCCCTCGGCATCGTGCCATCGTCATTGATCGATCAGGCCGTGCTCTCTTCGAGCCATGTCGCCGCCCATGCAGCGCTCACGCCCCATGCCGGACGATAAGGACAGCGACAGCGGAAAGAAGATCCGCCAGAACGAAACCCTGCTCGAGGCGTCATCGATTGGTCTCATGTTCCCCATCGCCATCGGTCTCGGATACGCCTGGGGGTGGGGGATGGACAAGTTCTTTCACACCAGCCCGTGGCTGACGTGGATCTTCGCGGGGTTCGGCGTCATCGCCGCGTTCATCAACCTTTTCCGGATCGGTTTGCGGAATGACGACGGCTCTTCAGGATGATCCTCCCGCGGTCGTGCTCGGGCGCATCCGCCGGATCGCGCTCGCCGCGTGCGGAGTCTTCGCCATCCCCGTTTTGCTGCTGTCGGGATGGCGTGGATTGATCGGATTGACTTGCAGTGGTCTCGTAACTATGATCAATTTCCTTTGGTTGGAGGAGATCGTCGAGACTCTGCTCCAGCCAGCGCAGCATCGGCATCTCGGGAGAGTGACAATCCGTACGTTGTCTCGCTTCGCTCTCGTCGGTGCGGCGCTTTTGGTCACAATCTTCGTAGCTCGCGTCAATGCTGCAAGTGTGTTGCTGGGGTTCTCGATTGTGGTGGTGGGAATCATGGGTGAAGCTGTGTACTCGACATTCCGAAGCGTCTCCCGATAGAGGTTGATGGAACACGAAAGCTCGATTCTTTACGCGCCGTTCAATACGTTGTGGCACAGCGTGCAGCACCGCTTTGCCTGGGATGTGCCGGATCACGTGATCATGGCGCTGCTCGTCCTGACGATCAGTTGCGTCCTGTTTCCGCTGATGTCACGGAGGATCAGCCGCGAGAATCCCAGCCACTTCCAGCAGTTGCTCGAGCTCGTCGTCGGCGGTCTCCGAGATCTCCTGCGCGACATCATCGGACACGAAGGCGACCGCCACCTCTACATCATCGGCGGATTTGCCGTCTTCATCTTCCTCTCGAATATCTTCGCGCTCTTCTTCTTCCTGCAGCCGCCGACGAGCAATCCGAATACGACGTTCGGCCTCGCTCTCTGCGCCTTCGTCTACTACAACTACCAGGGCATCAAGACGCAGGGCATCGGGCACTACCTGAAGCACTTCATGGGACCGATGCCGATTCTGGCGCCGCTGATGATTCCCATCGAGATCATCGGACATCTGGCGCGCATCCTGTCGCTCGGGATGCGCTTGTTCGGCAACATCTTCGGCGAGCATGCCGCCACCGGCATCTTCATGGGGATGCTGCCTTTCATACTGCCCTGGCCGATGATGGGCCTCGGCATCTTCGGGGCCTTCCTGCAGACCTTCGTCTTCATCATGCTGACGATGGTCTACATCGGTGGAGCAACGGTGGTGGAAGAGCACTGATCCGCAAAATCGACTGCAACCACATCTACAGAACGTAACGAGATTTCAGGAAAGGAGAAAATGAAATGAGCAAGTTCAAACCCGTCATGATGGCGCTGTCCACGGTGCTGATCGCCGGCGCCGTGTTCGCGCAGGATACGGCCGCAACGACTGCCCCCACAGGCGTGCGTTGGGGTGTTCTGGCCGCGGCATTCGTCCTCGGGATCGCAGCAGCAGCGGGCGCCATCGGTCAGGGCCGCGCCATTGCCGCTTCGGTTGAGGGCATCGCCCGCAACCCGGGCGCGGCCGGCGCGATCCGCTTATCGATGATCATCGGTCTCGCCCTCATCGAGTCGCTGGTCATCTATGCGCTGGTCATCGCGTTCCTCGCGTACAAGCTGTAGCCTCGGTCACTCTGCGTGCAGGTAAAGGCCCGGCGCATGACCCGCCGGGCCTTTGTGTTTGCGGATTAGATGCGCGGCTTCGCCTTCGCCACCGAGGCGATGACCCCGATGCCCACCAGCGCCAGCGCGCCGATGCCAATCCAGATGTTCGGCACATGCAGCTTGTAGGCTGCAATCGCCAGCGCCGCGATCAGAATGACCCAGCCCACGAACGAAAGATTGAACCAGTTCACGGAGTACCTCCGGGACGTTGCTCAGCAATGGCGGTGCCGGGACGCAGCGGCGGCTGAGAAGCGTCGAATGGATTCTGCGAGGACGTTGACGCCGCGCCTGATCTGAGTGAATCACGGTCCTGCGCCCGTTGACGCCTCCTCGCATCTCCGCGGGACACCTAAAACAAAAAGAGCCGGCGAACGTCGCCGGCTCTTCGTATCGTGGATCGTGCGTGAGGATTGCTACTGTGTGCTCACCATCTTGTCGACCGCTGCCAGGGCTGCTTCGGCCGGGAACCGGCTATCGATGGCGAGCGACTTCACCGGTGTCCAGGCGCTGTTTGCGTACGTAAAGTAGTCGAGAGACTTTTCATTCGTGTTCGCGAATACGAAACGATCACCATGACTGAGGATTGTGATCGGTCCCTTCCAGTCCGCGCTGAAGTTCGCTGGAGCAGCAAGGCTCATAGGCTTGGGGCCGCCCCCAGTTCCGCCACCGCCGCCGATGCCGATCGGAATGTGAATGCGCATGTCGGCGATCGGGTGAAGTGTCACTCCGTGGATCGAGTTCGAGCGCACGTCGCCGAAGACTACGTCGACGGAGCTCTGCAAGGGCCCGCTCACGATGGCCGGGTGGCGCAGGATCTCCGCGTTGAAGTTGGCAGCGACTGCGTTGTAGGGCTCATTGGTTGTGGGAACGAATTCTTCGAGCGAATGAACTTCGACGGCTGATGGCGAGAGAGCGCCATTGTCGATGGCCAGCATCGCATAGCGCGCTTCTTCGCCGTGTGGGGTGTCTTCCCACCAGACCGCGTGGAGCAGCAGTGCTGGCGCGTCGGCGTACGAGCCATCCTTCTGAAGTTGCGAAACGCGGCGGGTGATTCCGAGGCGCAGGTTAGTGCGAGCGTTATAACCCTGATCGTCTATCGAAACCGCAGGCTGCCACTTGCCGTCCCGATAAGAGGCGAAAAGCAGTTCGCTCGACATTCCGCTCGGCATGTGAATCCAGAGAACGAAGAGCGTCTTTGAATCCGCGTCATAGGCGAGAGCGCCGCCGAAGTGGTAACCGGCCGACAACGATTCGGGGACCAGCATGTGCTGCGTTTCCGAGCCGTTGTGAATCGACAGCTCCAGGAAATTCGTGGCCGCGATACCCGATGATGCCGAGGAAAACTGTTGCTCCACGGTGTACACGGTCCCGTCCGGCGAGACGAGAACGTCGCGGTCGCCAGTTTGGCCGAAGGCCACGGTGGAGACCATTACGATGGCGAGGGAAACCAGAAGACGTTTCATAGTTTTAGGTTGATCATCGATCGAAGATCGATCGCAAACAAAAGACTCTTCAGATGGCGGAACTGAGGATAGAACCGGGCCAGCTCCTCGAAGTGCTCTTCCGACGATTCCACATCACCTGACTTGTATGCAGCCTCGCCGATGAGATAGTGCGCATTTCGGACCTGCCGCTCCTCCCAAGCAAACTGGAGCGCTAGCTCTCCGTAACCGCGTGCCTTCTCGTACTCATCAAGATCGAGATAGCCATAGCAAAGATCGAGGTAGGCATCCGACTTGACGTGCTGCGGGACTTCGTCGATGACGTCCAGCACGCTGTGCATCAGACGAAGGCCTTCCCGGGTCTCGCCGCTGATCATCTTGTTGTATCCGAGGTTACCGATGATCGCCACCCGGCTGAACGAGTTATCCGCGCCGTCGCCGAGTTGTTCCATGCAGGCAAGAGCTTGCTCGAAGCATTCCATTGCCTTCGAAAACTGGGAGTCGGTCTGATAGACGATTCCGAGTTCGTTGAGCGCACCAACCTTCCACAACTTCTGATCGGCCTGATTCGCCGCTTCGAGAGCAATTTGCCCGTAGAAGATGGCACGTTTGATCTCGTTGCTGAGGCGATGCGTGTAGAGCAGCGCATAGGCGGCGAGGAAGGTGTGATGCGGGTTGCGGCGGCGCATCAGAATCATCGGGAGCGCCTTGACTTCGGGGCCGGTTCGCTCGGCAGCGATCAAAGCGTTGCCTTTGTTGATCGTGATCAGCTCACGGATCTCTTCGTCGGTTGCGAGCTCCAGGGCCTCGTCATAGAGCGCGAGCGACTCATCGAATTCTTCCGAACGAACCTTCGCCAGAGCCTCCTGGCGCAGCTCCTCGATGCGGCTGTTCAGCTCAGACATCGTCACCCTCGCTCTCCCCACCGTCTGAATCCCACGAGCCGTCTTCTTCCTGGGCGCGTTTGAACTCGATGAAGCTCTCCACTTCCTTCTGCGCAGTCGGGCTGAGGCTCCGGTACTTCTGAACCACGGTCTCGGTCCGTGCCCCTTCGTCGAAGAAGTCGCCGATACTCAAGTCGAACGTTCCCAGGATCTTGAGCAAGGTGTCGAGGCCGACTTTGTATTCTCCCTGCTCCATCCGCGAAAGGTCGGATTGGTGCACGCCGATACGATCGGCAAGCTCTACCTGCGTCAACTTACGCTGACGGCGGAGCTGCCTGATCTTGCGGCCGACGAGCTCGAGCTGGGCTGGCTTATTCATTGGGGTTTCGTTGACTTCTATGCTGCTGAGACCATAAACTACGCGCCAATCTACGGGCTTACTGCCCGGCTGTCAAGCCCAGAGGACCAGAAAACGTTCAAGAACGCCCACCTCCTCCGCGAGCTTGTCAAAAGAGACTTTCACGCGCGTTTCTCGGGTTCGGTCCTCGGCATCCTCTGGGCTGTCCTCCAACCGCTGAGCCTTGTCGTCCTTTATTGGTTTGTCTTCACGTACATGTTCAGCCGGGGTCCGGCCGCGGAGAACAGGCACTACATCGAATTCCTGATCGCCGGCCTGCTGCCCTGGCTTGGATTGAATGAAGGCATCGTTCGGTCGACGACGAGCATCGTCGACAACGCACCGATGGTGCGCCGTCTGGCGTTTCGGAGCGAGCTTCTGATCCTGGTCCCGCACACGACAGCTCTTATCTTCGAGTCGATTGGCCTCGGGCTTTTCGGAGGATTCCTTCTGATCCGGGGCGTTACGCTTCGCTTCGTTTGGCTGCTGCCGTTTGCGCTCCTGCTGCAGTTTGCGCTGCAGGTGGGCCTGGGATGGTTTCTGGCCGCGAGCTTCGTCTTCTTCCGCGATCTGGTGCCGATTCTTGGTTTCGTGCTCTCCGTCCTCTTCTACCTGAGTCCCATCCTTTACCCCGTCACCGGCCGCTTCGAGCGGTTCTTCGTCTGGAATCCGATGACGCCACTCGTCGGTTTGTTCCGAAGCGCCATGCTGTCTGCGGCGTTACCTGCGGCAAGTTCGATCGTATTCCTTCTAGCCGTCGCCGCCGCGACGTTCACGGGCGGACTGTTGTTCTTCCGTCGAGCACAGGGAACGCTGGCCGACTTGATCTGACTGATTTCGCGAATAATCCAACCAGGAGAGACGAATGTTCGATAGGAAGTTCATCCTTGCAACGTGTATGGCCGCGGCGCTGATGCCGGCGGCGTTCGCACAAACGCCGGCCGAGCCGGTTGCGGTGCCGCAGCCGGCAGCCGCGTCATCCAACGAAACGGTTCCCGACGGCGGCATGCCGGCGTGGATCAAACCAGAGACTCCGGAGCATCGCCGCGAACGACTCGGCACGCACCCTGACCCCGGAATCAATCCCGATCCGTCGGTGCACTTTTGGCGTTTCGGCAAGTCGTCTCACATCGAAAGATATGAGCGGAAGTGGGCGGCCTACGACCGCGAGGAAGGCACCGTTCGTCCGATGGCGATCGTGAATTTCGCGTTCGAGATCTACCAGCAGAACGAGAAGTACGTGTGGGTCTGGGTCGGCGATCCTGAGCCGCAGGAAGCGCTGCAGCCGATCACGCCCGTGCAAAGCCCGCGCTACAGCGAGTCCGACCTCAAGTTTTTCAATGTTCTCCGGCCGCAGTTCTTTCCGCTCGATCCGCCGAAGAACAACCGGACGATTCGCTTCGAGGAATCGTCTGATGGTCTGCCGCAAACAGGCTCTTTCCGCAACTCGATGGCCATTGCCGACATGAACGAGGATGGTTTCCCCGACCTCGTTCTTCCGCCGCAACGCGGCGCCGGAGATGGTCTGCCTGCGATCTATCTCGGAGATGGTAAGGGTCACTGGAAAGGTTGGGCAGCGACCGTTCCGCACGCTCTCGACTATGGGAGTGTCGTCGTCGCCGATTTCAACAAAGACGGCCATATGGACATGGCGTTCAGCGTCCACCTCACTGGTGTTTTCGTGTACCTCGGCGATGGCAAGGGACACTTCTCTGAAGTTTACGAGGGCCTTCCTCGCGACTTCCCCACGCGCCGTCTCGTGGTTGCAGACATCAATGGAGACGGTTACCCGGACCTGGTGGCGATCACCGAAGGGCCGACGGCGCGTGCGACCGAGGGCGCGCACGGTCCGCTCATCGCGCTGATCAACAAGAACAAGGGGCAGTCCTGGCAGATCGAAAACATCGTGCCGCCGGGCGTGACGACCGGCGCAGACTGGCTTTCGGCCGGTCAGTTCAACGAAGACGGGCGGCCTGACTTCGTTCTTGGGAGCATCTATCTCGGAAGCCGGGACGTCTTCTATCTCAGCAAAGGCTCGAACGAATGGGCGGTGCTTCAAAACGACCAAGCCCGAGATCTCATCCCCTGGGGCGCCTACTTCTACGGCAATGCCACGGGAAAGATCACATCCAGGAAGCGGGATGACGCGATCATCAGCTACGTTCGCTCATGGCCGACGGATCTCGACCCGAATACTATCGCACGGCCGCCCCTGGCGGAGACGACGGCGATCGACCGTGTTTCGTTTGCAAAGGATGGCACTGCGACCCGTTATCCCATCGTGCGTTGGGGCGGCCACAGGCCGGTGACGGGACTCGCGCTCGCCGACGTTGACGGCGATGGCAATCTCGACATCGTTTACGCGGACGCCACCAAGCAGGAACTGGTGATCCTTCTCGGCGACGGCAAGGGTGGGTTCACCCGCGCGAATAGCGAGGGCCTCAAGCTGCTCGGACTTTCGATCTATGACCTCAAAGTGGTCGACGTGAACGGCGATGGGAAACCGGATGTCATCGTCATGTACGAGTCGGGCGCCAGCACGAATGCGGCAAGTTCGGGAGCACTCACGACGCCCTCGTTCGGAGCTCAGAACGGCTCGGTGCATGTCTTTCTCAACCGCGGGTTTTCGAAGGCTGAGACGCAGGTTCGGAAATCGTCGAAGTAATGAAGTAATATCGAGTGTGCGCGAAGTGTTCGAGCCGGACAGGTCCCGCGCCTGTCCGGCGAAGCGTGGGCGCCGGGCATCGATTGCGCATTGCCTCGGCATGGCGACTCCAGACCTGTCGTATTGGTGCGCTGTTCCTCAGATTGCTTCGATTACCACCTGCTTCTGGTACGATCTATGGTGTAGCGGCATAAAAATCATGAAAAGGGCTTGACTTCGAGTATTTTCCGCCATACTGTTACGCGGAATTGGAATAGAACGACAATTTTCAAATTCGACGCGGGAGGTGATCGTATCGTCGAGAGAGGGTGACCGCAGTCCGCAACTACGTTCTAAACAACATCTAATGTGTAGGAGAACAGCATGAAAAAACTCTTGGTTCTGGCCATGATGGCCACCCTCCTGATGGCGGGCTCCGCATTCGCGGTGAATCGGAATCTGACGCCGATTCCGGACGCGACCTTCCAGCTCGGAACGCCCGGCGTCGCTGGCGGGCCGACAACGACGAACAACGACGACTCGTGCGACATCGGTGTCGCACCGGCCGCCACTCTGCTTCTGCCGTACTTCGAGGTGGATTTCACCAACCGTACGCAGGACACGCTTTTCACGATCACGAACGTGACCCGCTTCCCGCAGATCGCCCACGTGACCGTTTGGACGGACTGGTCGTTTCCGGTCCTCGACTTCAACATTTACCTGACGGGCTATGACGTTCAGGGTATCTCGATGAACCAGGTTCTGAACGGCGTCGTCGCTCAGGCCGTCGGCACGGGTCCGACCACGGCACAGTCGCCGCTCGGCGCGCTGTCGTCCGGCTTCACCAACAACCCGAACTTCTCTGGTGGCGGCGCCACCATCAACTGCTCGAGCCTTCCGGGACCGCTTAACGCCACGCTCATTGCTGCGGTGAGAACCGCTCTCACCACCGGTGTTTACAATCCGGGCGGTTCAGCCGCTTGCCCGAATCCTGTCGGCGGCGTTCACGCGAATGCGATCGGCTACGTCACCATCGACGTCGCGGCGCGTTGCTCGCTCGCTCTGCCGACGGACCCGCTTTATTACCAGAACGACATTCTCTTCGACAACGTCCTGATCGGCGATTACCAGCAGCTCGGTCCGGCCCCGGCCACAACGACGGCGTCGTCGTTTGATGCCGGTGGTAACGCGATGGTTCACATCCGCGCCGTCCCCGAGGGCGGTCCGGCTGGAACGCCGCTTACCGGGATGCAGACGAACCTGCCGTACACGTTCTATGACCGCTACACCCCGACGGCCACCCGTACGATCGATCGCCGCCAGCCGCTTCCGGCTGTGTGGGCAGCGCGCTACATCCAGGGCGGCACGGGTGCTTTCGCGACGAACTACAAGATCTGGCGTGAAGGCTTCGGCGCCGGCGCCTGCGGTGCGTCGCTTGCTTCCAACGGTGCCCTGCCGGTAACGGACATCGTCCGTTTCGACGAGCACGAGAACCCGAACACGAACACTCTCTGCACAGTGTCGCCATGCCTGTCCAGTAGCACGCCGACGATGCCGGAAACGTCCATCCAGAACACGACCTCAGGCACCTTCCCGACGCTCACCACCGCCGACGTCGGTGGTTGGATGTACCTCAACCTCAGCAATGGTGGCAGCCTCGGTTACTCGGTTACGCGTAACGTCTTCGGCACTCCCACTACCGTCACCGGTCTTCCGAGCGCTCTCAATCCGGCCGGACCCGGCCCGCGTCCCAGCCAGAACTGGGTCATCGTCGAGATGTTCGGAACCGCTGTCGGCGGTAACCGCCTCACCGTCGACTTCGACGCAGCGTGGCTCGGCAACGGCTGCTCGGCCGCTGTTGGTGTTACTGGTGTTCCGGCAAACCCGATCGCTCCGGCCGGCGGTGCTCCTGTCTGCCCGCCGAACGACACGGGTTGCGCTGGCAATCCTGCGTACACAGGCACGAACACAACGCCTCTGCCGTAATCAGTATCAAATCGCAGTTGCTGTGAAGCGGGCCGGATTTTCCGGCCCGCTTTTTTTTGCAAAGATTCTTCGTGACACCGCGTCAAAACTGAGTAAAATAACAATTCACTTTCGGCAGCGTTTCATCGTCGCTGGCGGAGTCTGCTCCTGGTGCGGTATGCGCCACTACAACTCCTTTTGGGGGGAATAACGTGAACTCGATTCGCTTCAGGTCGTTGCTGTTTTGCGTTGTGCTGCTCGTCGCCGCTACGAGCGCCGTCGCCCAGAACTATCCGTTTCCGGCATCGACGCCGAACACTGACGTGATGTGTTCGTTGTGTCCAGGCCGTGAGACGCTGCTGACGATCGGATATCCTCCGGTGCTCCGGTTTGTCGGACGTTGGGGTGACGCCGAAAGCGCGAGGGACTATCAGGGGAACTTCCGCACGGCACGTCCCAAAATGGCTCGCGTCGTTCCCGCACGAAACCGCATCTACACGATCCTCGGCAGCGCGCTGGCCGTATACGACACCGACCGGTTTTTCTCACGCCTCAACGCCAGGCCGCAGGAGGCCATGGTGCCGGCGACCCAAGTCCCGGTGAGCGGCGGCAACAGGCGGGACGCGGTTTTCGGTCCGCCGGAGGTCTTCCTTTGGTGGGATACGTTCTTCTACGCGGAGAACGGAGGTGGCTGGAGCACCCCCTTTCAAGATGGCCAGGAGCGGCTCTATGATTTCGACTGGGATGACCGCGGCAACGTTTATCTGGCCTACTCCGTTTTCGGCTGGGGCATCGTCAAGGATAGCGGCGAGATGGGTGGCTGGCTCCCCAGCATCTCCCAGACGCTCGGTCCTACTCCTGATCACATCCTTTCTCTGAAGACGAGCGATGGCAAGTATTACGCAGCCGTCAGTGACAAGACTCTGCCCTCGCTCCTGCAGATCTGGGATGTTCAGAATCCAGGCGCGCCGGTCAAACAGCCCGATATCGCCGGCCGCTCCTTCTATCTCTGGGCGAAGGATTCGAGCGGTTTGCATGTGGGGATCGTCGAGTACACCGGCGGGCTTTCGATCTTTACGTCGGACGGGTTCGTCCGTACCGGCACGCCGCTCATCCACTTCGAGGCGGGTGGCGGCGGCACGTTCCGAATGATCACGAGCGACGGGACCAACTTCTACGCCTATGGCGCGTCAGACTCCGGCCCCTTCATCGATGTGATCTCGCCTTCCGGGAACACGTATGTGGAGACGCGCTATCGCACAAACGGCTACGGCCTCCCACAGGGAATGCATTACGGCGACGGCTACCTCGCGATTTATGGAGGGGAGCTTGCGCCGGTCGGCACATGGAACATCCGCGTCTACAAAGTGGGACCGGGAACGTTGGCCGAGATCCCGTTTGAGATGGCGGTGCCGGGGAACGGAAACCGCCAACTGCCCTTCTGGTCGATGTACTACTCGGCGAACGCGCCCGCGGGCTATACACATCCGAATATCAACAATTTCCTGGACGTCACGCCGGTCAAGATTGGCTCCAGGGTCTACCTCATCCTCTCCGCCTTCGGTCTGGGCGACGTGTGGGAGCTCAAGTCAAGCGACTTTCTCACCGCGCGGCTGAGCGCGTCCGCTGAAGTGCCCAATCCGAATTCTGCTGCGGCTCCCGGGACCAGTCCGTTCTACGGCGATCGCCAGGCGTTTACGAGCGCGTTGGGCTCCGGGAATTTGGCGAACGTCAATTGGGACTTCGGCGACAGCACGCGTCTCGCATCGGTCACCGGCGGGACCGTCAAGCACCAGTACGGCGGCGTCACGTCGGCAGCCTCGCTTCCTCTGGTCCGCCATGTGACGGCCTCCAATGCGGGCGATCTGACGATGACGGACACACTGTCGGTCACTCTCGCTTCCCCGCAGCCGCGCTTCCAGCTCGCGAATACGTCATACCTGTTCCGCCAGCCCGATGCCAGCTCGACCGCGCCGATCGTCTCCGGCGACTCATTCCTGGATGCGTCCGACGGAGCAGTCGAAGGCCACTACACCGATTGGGTGCTCGACGGCGCCTCGAACAAGAAGCTGCCGAGCGAGGCCTTTGGCGCGGGCGCCTGCGGCGCGCATTCGCTCGCCTTCAACACACATTACGGCCCGTACAGCGGCACTGGTAATGCGATCACGGCGCCCAGCGACCTCCCCCTGAGCATCTCTCCGTTCAATTACGCCGTCCGTCCGTACGTCCTCACAGTTCAGGAACCGACACCTGCATCCATCAGTGATCCAAACGCCGTCTTCACCACCACTCTCCGCGTTGGCGGTGCGAGTGATGTTCCGGGCGGCACCGGTACGCCCGTGACCTACAAGTGGGAAGTGATCGATGCGAGTCAGGCGACCGTCACCAGCACGAACGGTTCCGCTACGCTCGGTACAATCCCGCCGTTCAGCGTGTCGCGCACCACGTTCAATACGCTTGGACTGCGCGTACGTCTTACGACCACTGTCGCCGCTTCGGCAGTTCCTGGCGCCGGCTGCAGCAGCCTGGCCACGGCCGTTGCACAGAGCAGCGTATTGAACGGACCGGATCCGGTGATCGTGAAGACCGGCTGCCTGACAGTCGGGAGCCCTTGCTCCTTCACTGTCACGTCGGCACAAAACCCGACGTTGGCCGGGTGGTCGTTCGCCTGGACCGTCAACCCGACCGCGAGCAACTCCGGCACCAGCGCGTCCGCCTTCAAGCCGCAATTCACGACCACGGCGGACTACACCGTCGGCGTCACCGTTACCAACGGCATCGGCAGCAAGTCCGCTACTCTCGCCGGCCACATTGACAAACCATTGTGCTCAAGCGCGCCCGACAATCTCAACACCGCCATCGGAATCTACACCAACTCTACTCCCGCCCCTGGCGACGCGGTCCCCTTCCACATTTTCCCGACCGGCTGGACGCCCTCGGTTGAATGCGACAAGTTCGATTGGTCGTTCGGCGACGGCGGCACGTCGACCGATATGTTCCCGACGCATGTGTTCACAACCGCCAACACATACACCGTTACGCTGAAGCTGACAGGCGCGCTTTCCACCGGCACGTACACGACCAGCGTCACCATTGGCACCCCCGGTGGAAACAACCCGGGCGGTACCAACCCGGGCGGTACCGGCCAATGTACGGCGCCCCAAGCCAATAGCGCGTACGTGGCGTACGTCGGTCTCGTATCCAATTGCACAGCGGTTACCGGCTCGTGTAACCCGGGTGAATCGGTGCAGTTCGTGCTGTCGTCTGACTCGGGCTACAACTTCAATTGCGGCACTACGACGGTCACGTGGTCCTTCGGTGACGGCACGGGCGGCAGCGTCTTTACGCCGGTGCATACGTATGCCTCGGCCAACATTTACCACTCTCAAGCCACCGTCTCCAACAGCGGCGGCACGTTCACGTACACGCGGGACGTGCAAGTCGGAAATGTGCAGCCGAAGATCTGCGCCACTCTTACGCAGCTAAACGTCTCCCTCGGCTGGTCCAGCACCAGTTGTACCGAAGTCAGCGGCGCGTGCCAGGCACTGGATGCGGTCGCGTTCCACCCTGTCAGTACCGGCTACGACTTCACTTGCACCGGGACCCATACGTACGACTGGGACTTCGGCGACGGCTCCAGTCACTCAACCGTCGCGCAGCCATCGCATTCCTACCTGGGGCAGGGCAGCTTCAACGTCAAGATGTTGGTCTCGAACGGCACCTCGTCGACGACGATCACGCGTATCCTGACCGTCGGGTCGAGCGTTAGCGGAGTTACCGGCGCCTGCGGCACGATGACTCCCGGCAACGTCTACGTGTGGTACGACGGCGACGGCTGCAACGCGGTATCGGGCAATTGCTCCGCGAAGGCCGACATCGTGTTCGTGGTGGCCGCTAGCGGCTATGACCTCACCTGCGGGCCACCCACCTATTCGTGGGACTTCGGTGATGGGGGCCACTCTACCGACAAGGCTCCATCGCACAGATACACAGCCAACGGTAGTTATATCGTGAAGGTACATGTGGCGGTTGGAACGGCCGCGATCGACCTGACAGCAGCGCATCCCGTGAACGTCGTGGACGCCACGCCCGCTCCACCCAAGGACAACAGGCGCAATCGCGGACACTAACCCCGGTCAACGTAGTCAATGCAACGTGGCGGG
>OLLN01000227.1_pt1 | contig 26613 bp, 16 predicted proteins | sample 1604281 | NCBI WGS metagenome assembly OLLN01 (sample SAMEA104055716, study PRJEB20765) | soil metagenome | biome: Arctic tundra; feature: Polygonal ground; material: soil | place: USA | collected 2011-09 | depth 0-0.5 m | reverse complement strand
CCCGACACCCCACCCCCTCCCGCTGCTACCATGCGCTCATCCCATGCTGCAGCCTGACGCGATGCTCGGTCCCTATCGGATCGTCAGCCTTCTCGGCGAAGGAGGAATGGGCGCTGTCTACCGCGCCAGAGACACCCGCCTCGGGCGCGACGTCGCAGTCAAGATCCTCACCGCTCTCACACTCAGCGACCAGGAACGCGTACAGCGCTTCGAACAAGAAGCACGCGCCACCGGGATGCTCAACCATCCCAACCTGCTGACGATCTACGACGTCGGCAACGAGAACGGTACGGCCTACATCGTCAGCGAGTTGCTCGAAGGAGAGACCCTTCGAGAGCGATTGGAGCGCGGGCCGTTGGCGACGCGGCGAGCCATTGATGCCGCGCTGCAGGTAGCGAATGGCCTCGCCGCGGCGCACGAGAAAGGCATCATCCATCGCGACCTGAAGCCGGACAACATCTTCCTCACGCGCGACGGCCGCGCCAAGATCCTCGACTTCGGCATCGCCAAACTGAGCGCTACCTCCGACGACGGCGGGTTGTTCCCGCAAGCCGCCACCGAGCCCGGCATGGTCCTCGGCACGGTCGGTTACATGTCGCCGGAGCAGGTTCGCGGCGAGAAGGTCGACACGCGGTCCGACATCTTTTCGTTCGGAGCCATTCTCTACGAGATGTTGACCGGCATGCGCGCATTCAAGCGCGACTCATCGATCGAAACGCTCAGCGCGATCCTCAGAGAAGATCCGCCAGACCTCGCCGAGTCGCTGCCGAACGTCCCTCCGGCCCTCGACCGCCTTTCGCGCCGCTGCCTCGAGAAGGACCGCGACCTTCGATTTCAGTCTGCCCGCGATCTTGCCTTCAACCTCGAGACGATGGCAGCGGCTTCGGCTCCCGGAACGTATTCGAGCGTCTCCAATCCTGCGATGTCGCCGCTGTCGGGAGCGTCCACGGCGCAGACGCCGACGATGCGTATCGCCGACTCCGCGGAGCCACGCCGCACATCCGCAACCGCAATCCGACCTGCGACCGCGGCGATGCCCGCAACGACGCGCGTGCCTGCGCGCCATGCGACCGTGGCGCAACCGTTGCCCCGGCGCGTATCACCAATTCTTCTGACGCTTCTTTTTCTTGCTGCTATCGGAGGCGCCGCGTTCGCCGGCTGGTACTTCGCGACAAACAAGATGAAGGAAGAAGCACCTCCCGAGGTCGTCTTTCACCGGATGACCTTCCGCCGCGGGGAAGTGCGCGCGGCGCGTTTCGGTCCGGACGGCGATTCGATCGTCTACAGCGCGGCGTGGGACGGCAATCCATCCGAAGTCTTCGTCGCCAACCGGCAGAGCCCGGAGCCGCGTACGCTCGGCGTGAAAGACGCCGACGTACTGGCGGTCTCGAAATCGACGGAGCTGGCCGTCCTTCTGCGCCGCGACCGCCTCACCGGCCTCGGCACGCTGGCGCGCGTTCCGGTCGCAGGCGGAACACCGCGCGAGATCGCCGAACAGGTCCTGCAGGCCGATTGGTCCTCCGACGGCACGAACCTCATCGCCATACGCGGCGGCAACGGTACGTTTCGCATCGAGTCGCCGATCGGTAAGGTCCTCTACGAAACGCCACACGCGTTGCGCGACATTCGCGTCGCATCCGATGGGCGTATCGCCTTCGTGGAGTCGTACTCGGGGAAGAACGACGTCTCGATCCTCGACGCAAAATCAGGCAAGCCGGTTTCGATCGCGCGCGGCTGGAGTCACGGAGTCACCGGTCTGGCCTGGGCTCCGGGCAACAAGGAAATCTGGATCACCGCAACGGACACCGGGGCGCCGCCGGCGCTTTACGCTGTAAACACCGAGACCGGCGAGTCGCGGCTCGTCAACCGGCTGACCGGATCGATGCGGCTGTACGACATCGCGCCTGCCGGGCACGTGCTGCTGTCGAACGGGATGTGGCGTGCGGCGCTGGAAGTGCAGGCGCCGGGCGAATCGGCGGAGCGCGATTTGTCGTGGCTGGACTGGTCGATGCTGGCTGATCTCTCGCGCGACGGAAAAACGATCCTCTTCAACGAACCGCGTGAAGGCGGCGGCGCTGCCAGTTCGATGTACCTTCGCCGCCTCGGCGAGCCGACGCCGGTCCGGATCGCCGACGGATACGGCGACGCCATCTCCCCCGACGGCAAGTACGTTCTCGGCCACAACGGGCCGAAGCTCGTCGTCGTCCCGACCGGAAGCGGCGAGTCGCGCGAGCTCAAGATCGAAGGTGCGTTCGACCTCGGCGCCGTCTGGCTCCCCGACGGGCGCCGCATCGTCATCGCCGGAGCGTTGCCCAAGAAGGGCTATCAGCTCCACGTCATCGACACCCTCGATGAGACAGAGAAGGCGATCTCGCCGGAGAACATCTGGGGCGATGCCTACCGGCCATTTGCCGTATCGCCGGACGGCCGCTACGTTGCCGGAATGACCCAGCAGCAGACGATCGCGCTCTATCCCGTCGACGCCAGCGCCGAGCCGTCGATCGTCCCCGCGATCCAACCGGGCGAGGTGCCGATCGTGTGGTCGGCCGACGGCGCGTCGCTCTTCGTCTATCACCCCAGCGCCCTCCCCGCCCAGGTGACGCGCGTGACGCTGGCTACCGGCGCGCGGGAAGCGTGGAAGCAGTTCTCGCCCACCGAGCCGGCCGGCGTGTACAGAATCGCGCCGATCTGCATCACACCCGACGCCACCGCTTACGCCTACGACGCCCTGCGAATGCTCGGCGATCTGTACGTCGCAGACGGACTGCGGTAACCGCGTGGTGTGAGGCAGCCCGCCTGCCAGTTTTTGAGGCCGCAGAATGGCCGGGACAGAGAGTTTGCTCTCACCTATGCAAACTGAGGGACCGCCGCTATACTGCGCCATCCATTTTTCAGGGGATGCGGGAGAGCAGGCTCGAATGGCGAAGGTGCAGGGGAAAAAAGCGTCTACAACACCGAAAAAAGGTACGGGCAAGAAACCCGTGACACGAGCAAAAACCGCGAAACCGGCATCCAAGAAACCGGCCGCGCGCGTCGTCGCGAAAGCGAAGCCGGCAGCGAAGAAGCCCAAGAAAGCAGCCGCTCCGAAAAAACCAGCCGCGAAGAAGCCGGCTTCGAAGAAAGCCGTGGCGAAGAAAGCCGGAGTAAAAAAACCAGCGCCCGCGAAGGCCGCGAAGAAAGCCTCTGCGAAGCCGGCATCCGAAAAGGCATCGAAGGCGGCCCCGAAGAAGGTCGCCAAGCCGGCGGTGAAAGCGGCCGCCAAAACGTCCGCAAAGACCTCCGCAAAGACAACGGAGAAACCCTCGCCCGGCAAAGCCGCGAAAGCTGAGAAGGCCGCTGACGCCAAACAGAAACCGGCTGCCAGGAGCGCTGCAAAAGGCGCTGCTGCCGCCCCCGCTGTCGCTCGTGCCGGCGCGCCAGCAGCGGACGACAAGAAGCGCCGCCGCTCGCGCACGCGCGTGACCTCGAGTGGTCCGGCAACCGCCGCCTGGTTTTCGCAGGGCGACCGCCCGCGCTCGTCATCGTTCATTCCCGCACCGCCGCGCGCCGAGGCACCGTCGCTCGTCGCCGCGCCACCAGCGTCGTCGGATCGTCTCGTCGGCGCACACGAGTTGACCGAATTCGCGGTTCGCACCACACCGGTGCGCATCGACATCGAATCCAGCGGTGGCCGCATCTACCTTTCGATCAATCCGAACGAAACGAGTCTCCGCGCGGGCGAAGGCATCGAGTGGGATTTCCGCTACCTCGGCGGTGCCGACGTCGTCATCGAGGAGCTCGTCATCGAGTTCGCCAAGCCCTCGCCGTTCAACATCACCGTCTTCCGCTCACGTCGTCCCGGCGCCGCCCGCCCGCACCGCCAACTCTCCGGCCCCGCCCAAGCATCGGCGGCAGGAAAGCACCTGCAGTACACCGTGCGCGCGTTCAATGCATTCAAGACGGAGATGGCAGTGGCACAACCGGCGATTGTTGTGGCGTAGCCTTCGGCGTTGTCGGTTTATTGCGCTGCGCGCGTTGTCGGTTATCGTTAGCGCCCCTGGGCGGGCATTCCTGATCCACCGCCCACCGAGACACACCGTTTGTCATTCCGAGCGGGCGGGGCGGCGGGGGGCGAGGAATCCCTGCCCACGCAGCCCGAAAGACATCGCCGACGGTTGTGCCGACCGATGAGCGCAACTGCGGCTGAGTTCCGCTGCGTCGGCGGGAGATTCCTCGCCCACCGCCGCCCCGCCCGCTCGGAATGACAGCTAGTTGAGCGCGCAACTATCGCGCGTGTTGCTCCTGCAGCGTCGTAATCGTCTTCATGCCGAGGCGTAGAGAGCGGATGCCGTGGACGGCGGCGGTAGCGGCGGTCAGCGTCGTCAGGCAACTGATGCCGTACTGCAGCGCCGCTCGGCGAATGTACGTGTCGTCGTAGAACGACTTCTTCCCGAGCGGTGTGTTGATGATGAGCGTCACCTCACCGTTGATCATTCGATCGACGATGTTCGGACGCTCCGATTCGTGCACCTTGAACGCCAGCCTGGCATCGACTCCGTTGTGCTGCAGAAAATCGCGCGTGCCCGAGGTGGCCAGGACGCGGAATCCAATGTCGGCCAGATCCTTTGCCAGTTGCACCACCACCGGACGCTTGTCGTTGTCGTTGACGGAGATGAATGCGGTCCCGCCGAGCGGGAGATCGATCCCCGCGGCGAGTAGCGCCTTCGCGTAAGCCTCGCCGAACGTCGGAGCGGAGCCCATCACTTCGCCGGTCGACTTCATTTCCGGCCCGAGCACCGTGTCCTCGGCCGGGAAACGTCCAAACGGAAACACAGGCGCTTTCACGAAGTAGTCTTTGACCTTCGGCTCGGCGGTGAGCCCCAGTTCGCGCAGCGACATCCCGGCCATCACCTTCGCCGCGATCTTCGCGAAGGGCACGCCGGTCGCCTTCGAGACGTACGGAACCGTTCGCGACGCGCGCGGATTGACCTCGAGCACGTAAAGATCGCCGTGGTAGATCGCGTACTGCACGTTCATCAGGCCGATCACGTTCAGCGCTTTCGCCAACTGCACCGTGAGCCGGCGCACACGATCCTGCTCGCGCAACCCGATGATGTAGGGCGGGATCACCGTCGTTGAGTCGCCGGAGTGGATCCCCGCCTCTTCGATGTGCTCCATCACGCCGGCGATGACGACGTCGGTGCCGTCAGCGACGGCGTCGACATCGAGCTCAATGGCATCTTCGAGAAAGCGGTCGATGAGAATCGGGTGTCCCGGCGCCGCTTCCATCGCGTAGCCGATGTATTCGCGCAGATTCGACTCGTCGTAAACGATGGCCATGGCGCGCCCGCCGAGGACGTAGGAGGGGCGGACGACGACAGGAAACCCGATGCGGCGTGCAACCTCGATCGCCTCCGCCTCGGTCATCCCGGTTCCGTGCTCAGGCACGAGAATGTCGTGCTGCTGCGCCAGCGTTCCGAAACGTTCACGGTCTTCGGCGATGTCGATCGACTCGACAGACGTCCCCCACATCGGCACGCCTGCATCGGCCAGCGACTTGGCCAGCTTCAGCGGTGTCTGTCCGCCGAACTGCACGATCACGCCTTCCGGCTTTTCCAGATCGACGATCTCGAGCACGTCCTCGAGCGTGAGCGGCTCGAAGTAGAGACGGTCGGAGGTGTCGTAGTCCGTCGATACCGTCTCCGGATTGCAGTTGACCATGATGGTCTCGAAGCCGATCTCCCGCAGCGCGAACGACGCGTGTACGCAGCAGGTGTCGAACTCGATGCCCTGCCCGATGCGGTTCGGACCCGATCCGAGAATCATCACCTTGCGGCGCGAGGTCGGATTGGCCTCGTTCTCCTGCTCGTACGTCGAGTAGAGATACGGTGTCGACGCTTCGAACTCGGCAGCGCAGGTATCGACGCGCTTGTAAACCGGACGCACGCCGAGCGCGTAACGTTCCCCCCGCACTTCGCCCTCGCTCAAATTCGTCAGCGAAGCGATCTGCTTGTCCGAAAAGCCTTCGCGCTTCCAGGCAAGCAGCGATTTTGCCGTGGGGTTCCCCGTGATCGTGCTCTCCATCTCGACAATTTTCTTGATCTCGCGCAGAAACCAGCAATCGATCGACGAGATGGCGTTCACCTCGTCGACCGTCATCCCGGCGCGAAACGCATCGCCGATCGCGAAGATCCGCTCCGGCTGCGGCGTGCGCAGCAGCGATGCCGCTTTGTCGCGGTCGTAACCGCGCGACTCCAGCCCTGACACGCCGATCTCCAGCGAGCGAAGGCCCTTCTGCAGTGCTTCGTTGAACGTGCGCCCGATGGCCATCGACTCGCCGACCGATTGCATCGACAGGCCAAGAGTCGGTTTGGTGTTGCGGAACTTCTCGAAGGCGAAGCGCGGAATCTTCACCACAACGTAGTCGATGGCCGGCTCGAACGACGCCGGGGTCTTCTTCGTGATGTCGTTCGGGATCTCGTCGAGCGTGTAGCCCGCTGCCAGCTTCGCGGCAAACTTCGCGATCGGAAAGCCGGTCGCTTTCGACGCCAGCGCCGAGGAGCGTGACACGCGCGGATTGATCTCGATAGCCAGACGGCGTCCCGTCGTCGGGTGCACTGCGAACTGGATGTTCGATCCGCCCGTCTCGACGCCGATCGCGCGAATGATCCGCTTGGCTTCATCGCGCATGGCCTGGTACTCGGTGTTGGTCAGCGTCTGCTGCGGCGCGACAGTGATCGAGTCGCCGGTGTGAACGCCCATCGGATCGAGGTTCTCGATGCTGCAGACGATGATGACGTTGTCCGCCTTGTCGCGCATCACCTCGAGCTCGAACTCTTTCCAGCCGGTCACCGACTCCTCGACGAGGACGCGATGGATCGGCGAGAGGTCCAGCCCGTGGCTGACGACGGCGCGCAATTCCTCGACGTTGTAGGCGATGCCGCCGCCGGATCCGCCGAGGGTGAAGGAGGGGCGGATGACCAGCGGATAGCCGATCGTTGCCGCAAACTCTTCCGCATCCGCCTCCGTCGCCGCGTGCGTCGAGCGCGGCACTTCCACGCCGATCTCGACCATCTTGTCTTTGAAGAGCTGCCTGTCTTCGGCGGTCCTGATGGCCAGGCTGTTGGCGCCGATCAGTTCGACGCCGTGGCGCTCCAGCGCTCCGTTCTCGTGCAGGGCCATGGCCAGGTTGATGCCGGTCTGGCCGCCCACCGTCGGCAGAATCGCGTCGGGTTTTTCGCGCTCGATGATTCGCTCCAGCGTCTCCGGCGTGAGCGGCTCGATGTACGTTCGGTCGGCAAACTCCGGGTCCGTCATGATCGTGGCCGGATTCGAATTTACGAGGATGATGCGGTAGCCCTCGTCCTTCAGCGCTTTGCAGGCCTGCGTTCCGGAGTAGTCGAATTCGCAAGCCTGTCCGATGACGATCGGCCCCGATCCAATGATGAGAATGGAGTGAATGTCAGTGCGTTTCGGCATGAGGCGCGCGCATGATACAAGCAGTGGCAACCGCGCACCGCACATGCAACGCTTCGTTACCTGGGACCAACTCGAAGTCCGCGTCGATGGCGAAAAAATCAACGCCATGGCGGCCAGCTTTCGCGTCGATCCCATCGAGCGGATGGAACTGCATTTCTTCAACGGCCTGCTTCGTGTCTCCGGCACGATCCGCAAGTTCATCAGCGTGCCATTCACCGTCGACATTCGCGAGATCAGAGCCAGCGGACGAACCGTGCGCGTCCCCATCGCCTCGGCCTCTGCATTCGGCGCGCTGCCGATCCCTCAGTTTCTCTTCGGGCTCGCCAGAAACAAGCTGCCGGCCGATCTCGTTCACTACGAGGAGCCGGCCACGTTTGTCGTTTCCTTGGATCGGTTTTTGCCATCGTTCGTCGATGCTGATATCGAGAACATCTGGATCATCGACGGCGGTCTGGCGGTCACCCTCGGGCGAGGGGGAGCCGACCTTCCGCCGTCTTCGGAGAAATCGAATGGATGAAACACCCTTCAGCGGCGCGGCAGAAGACGAAGATCTGGCTCGGGAAATCGCCGACAACGCCGAGGCCGACTCGTTGCCGCGCGACCGCGCCTCTCGTTTCTACGACCGCATCCGCAACACGACGCACCGCTACATCGAGAAGAAGAGCCGCGTGGCAGGCAAAGCGGGCGAGTTCCTCCTGCTCGTTCCCGACGTGTTCATCCTGTTGTGGCGTCTCACGACGGACTCGCGCGTCAACAGGAAGGACAAAGTCCTCCTCGGCAGCGCCGTCGCGTACTACATCATGCCCTTCGACCTGATCCCCGAGGCGATCGTAGGACCGATCGGATATCTCGACGACCTCGTCTTCGGAGTCATGGTCCTGAGCAAAGTCCTCGGCAGCGTCGACGCCGCCGTCGTTCAGGAACATTGGAGCGGCAGCGAGGACGTCCTCGTAGCCATCAAGCGCGTCCTGAACGCCGCCGAAGGTCTCATCGGATCGGATCTCGTGAGCAAGATCAAGAAGATGATCATGAGGTGAGGGGAGAGCCTTTTTTTCACGCGGAGGCGCGGAGATGCGGAGGGTTTTTCTTCGCGCTCTCCGCGTCTCCGCGTGAAACGGTTTTCCTCCCACTCTTCCCACACCCTATATCCCCTGAATATGAATCGATCCATTCGTCGTACGGAGCCGAAGATCCGGCCCGCCGCCGTTGATCGTGCCGCGGAGCGAGTGCTTGTTCAGCGTGCCGCGCGTGGCCACGGGAAGTTCGGAGTCGATCCCGCCATTGGTCGTGAATGCGTCCAGGCTCGCGGCCAGTTTCCGCGGCAGGCGTGCGCTGATCGGACCATTCGTCGTCTCAAGGCGAACGACGTGTCCGGCCGTGACCGAAGTCAGCTCCGCTTCGATCCCTCCGTTGGTCGTCTCCGCATCGAGATCGCCGGCGCAACGTGCCAGTCTGATGTGGCCGTTGGTCGTTTCCACTCGATGCGAACCGCGGACGTCGCTCGCCTCGACCGCTCCGTTCGTATTCTCGATCTGCAGGTTCATCGTGCGCGGCACCATCACTTCATAGGTCACCGAGAGGTTGACGCTCGTGCCGGCGATCCATTCGAGATTGCCGTCGCTCGTTTTCGGATACTTCGTGTCGATGCGCAAGCCGCCGTTCGGCTGCGACACCGCCAGAGTCAGTGCCTTCATCGCACTGCGCGCGGCATCGGCGTCGCGGCTTTCGACGTGCTTGACGGCGTGAATGTGAATCTTCGGCTGATCCCAGGCGCGAATGTTGATGTGCCCATTCGTATTCGTCAGCGCGAAGACCGCGCCCGGCCGGACATCGAACGTGCGGTCGAAAGGCTCGTCCAGCGTCGATGCATTCGCAGCCGCGGCAGCGATCGTCAGGATGGCGGTGAGCAGGATGCGCTTGAACATGTCGTTTGTGTCCTTTTCTGCTCCCTCATTACGTCCCCCGCCGCCGCAGGTTGCAGCTACAATCCCCGATCGTGAAACGTGGCGTCGCGGCAGGACTCCTTTTCGCGACGCTCGCGGCCATCCTCGGCGTGCTGCTTCTGCGGATGCGCGGCCCGGCGCCGCTGCCCGAAACCGCGCCGGCATCCTCGTTCTCGGCCGCACGCGCCATCGCCTTTGAGCGCGAGATCATCGGCACCGCATCGCACCCGGTTGGATCTGCTGCCCACGATGCCGTCCGCGAACGTCTGGCTTCCCGCTTTCGCGCCCTCGGCTACGACGTCGCCATCCAGCGTACGTTCGCATGCAGCCCGTACGTCACCTGTGCGCCGGTCGCGAACGTCATCGCCCGCACCCCCGGCGACGCGCGCCCCGACGCGCTCATCCTGGCCGCGCACTACGACTCCGTGCCGGCCGGGCCCGGTGCTTCCGACGACGGACAGGGCGTCGCAGCGCTCGTCGAGATCGCCCGCGCGCTGCGCAACGAGCGCTTCCGCAATCCGATCGTCTACCTCATCACCGACGCCGAAGAGGTGGCGCTGCTGGGAGCGGAAGGCTTCGTCGCCGATCAGGATCTGCTGCGCAACGCGGCGGGAGTCATCAACATCGAGGCGCGCGGAACGGACGGACCGAGCTTCCTCTTCGAGACCAGCCGGCAGAACGAATGGATCGCGCGCACGATCGCAGGCGCGCTGCCGCGGCCGGCCACGAGCTCGCTTTACTACGACATCTACGAGCTTCTGCCGAACGACACCGACCTCACCGTCTTCAAACGTGTTGGGCTGGCGGGAATCGGGTTCGCCAACATCGGCCAGCCGGTTCACTACCACTCGCCGCTCGACAATCTCGACAACGTCACGCGATCGACGTTGCAGCATCACGGCGATCACATCCTGGCGATGGCACGCGCGTTCGCCGCCGCCGATCTCCGCCAAACGAGCCGCGGCAACGCCGTCTGGTTCGACGTGCTCTCGTTCTTCGTCGTCTGGTGGCCCCAGCGTTACTCCCTCGGCGTCGCCATCCTCTCGCTGGTCGTCCTGCTGGCCGCATCGTTTCTGATGACGCGCGACGGCAGAACGAGATCGCGCGCGATCACCCTCGGCGTCCTATCGTTCTTCCTGACGATCGTCGCGTCACTGATCGTCGCCTTTGCCGGCAACTGGCTGGCCGGCCTGCGCGCGGGCGGCGCCGTGTGGGTCGCCTATCCAGGAGCGGCGATCGCGACTGCATGGCTGATCGGAATCGGCACCGCCATCGTCATCGCGCAGCGCTTCATCAAGTCCGCCGGCGTTGACGGTCTCTTCCTCGGCCACGCAATCTGCTGGTCCGCGATCGCCATCGCGCTTGCGGTCGCGCTCCCTGGCGGGAGCTATCTCACGATTGTGCCCGCGATTGCGTTCGCGCTCTGCTCTCTGCTTCGCGCAACCGTGAAGATGAGCGAAGGAGCGTCGGCGATTCTTTGTGCGGCTGTCGCAGCGATCCTGATCTTCCCGCTCGGCGTGGCCTTGTACGTCGCCCTCGGGAAACCAATCCTGCCGTTCATCGCGCTGCTGATCGCGCTCGTCGCCACGACCTTCACGCCGCTGCTCGCCAGCATGCCGTCCCTGAAGCGCCCGATCCTCACAGCGCTCGCCATCGCGTTGATCGCATGCATCGTCATCGCGAACCTCGTCCCTGCCTACACGAGCGACTCTCCGCGTCACATCAACATCGAATACGTCGACGACGGCACCGCGCCACGCTGGCAGGCGGACGAGCTGCTCCCAGCGATCGCGCAAGCAGCACATTTCTATGCGGTGCCCAAACAGATCGCCGATTGGACGACGCCGCCGGCAAAGGCACTCATCGCCACCGCACCTAACCTCGGCCTCGCACCCGCGGAGTTGCAGGTCATCGCCGACGACCATCAGAACGGCCGGCACCTGACGTTACATCTTCACTCCGTCCGCAACGCCCCCCGCATCGCACTCATCTTCCACGCCCCGTCATTCACGTCAATGCGCGTCAACGGAATCGTCCCTCCGCCAGTCACACGCCGCCGCGGCGAACTCGCAGAGGGATGGCATCGCGTCAGCGTCCGCGCCACGGAAGCAACAATCGATCTCTACCTGACTCGGAACGAGCCGGTCGACGCAGTCGTCATCGACGGCTCCTACGGCCTTCCGCCCGAAGGCACCGCCCTCGCCCACGCGCGCGACACATCGCTCGCCATTCCAGTACAGGAAGGCGACCTCACGACCACGCTCCGGCGCATGCGGTTGTAAGCGCGCCGGCTAGCGCAGCGTGACCCGACTCCCCTTCGCGACTTCGCATCTTCGCGTGACCCGGTGCTTGTTGGAAGACGATCACGCGAAGCCGCGAAGTCGCGAAGAACCTCAAAACTCGATCTGCGCGCCAAGCTCCACCACCCGGTTTGGTGGAAGGTGGAAGAAGCGGGCGGCGCTTTCGGCGTTGCGCATCATCGACGCGAAGATCTTCTCGCGCCACATGGCCATGCCGCTTGGGCGGGCGGTGACGATCAGCGTTTCGCGGCCGAGGAAGTAGGTTGTGTCCATCGGCGGGATGGCCATCCCTTGCTCTTTGCTGACGCGCTCGAGCAGAGCGGGGATGTCCGCCTCTTCCATGTATCCGTAGCGGCAGGTGATGCGAAAAATGCCTTCGCCCAACTCTTCGAAATGCAGCCGCTCGTCGTCGCGAAGGTGCGAGACCTCTTCCGTGATCACGGTGAGGAGGATGACCTGTTTGTGGAGCGCTTTGTAGTGCTTGAGGCTGTGCAACAACGCGGACGGAATCACTTCGCGCGTGCGGTGCATGAAGACCGCCGTGCCGGGCACACGCACGGGAGCGTGCGCGCGCAACGACGTCACGAAGACCTCGGGCGAGAGCGAACCTTCGCGAAGACGAACGTTGAGAATCTGGCGGCCCTTCCGCCACGTCGTCATGACCGTGAAGACGACCGTGGCGATGAGAAGCGGGAACCAGCCGCCGTCGGCGATCTTGAACAGGTTCGCGCCGAGAAATGCCAGATCGCCGAACAGGAATCCCGCCGTGATCGCGCCCGCCAGAGCGACGCTCCAATGCAGCTTGTCGCGCGCCACGACGTAGGCCAGGATCGTCGTGATGATCATCGTCGTGCTGACCGCGACGCCGTACGCGCCTGCCAGATTCGTGGAGCTGCGGAAGCCGATGACCAGCGTGATCGTGGCCAGCATCAGCGTCCAGTTCACGTTCGGCATGTAGACCTGACCGATCTCGGCCTGCGACGTGTGGATGATCTGCATCCGCGGCAGATAGCCGAGCTGAATCGCCTGCCTGGTCAATGAGAAAACGCCGGAGATGATGGCCTGCGAGGCGATGACCGTGGCCACCGTCGCCAGTCCGACCAGCGGATAGAGCGCCCATTTTGGCGCGAGCAGATAGAACGGATTGTGTGCGGCGGACGGCTGCCGGATCAGCAGCGCTCCCTGGCCGAAGTAGTGGAGGACGAGCGATGGTCCGACGATGTTGAACCAATCGATCTGGATCGGCTTCTCGCCGAAGTGCCCGAGGTCGGCGTAAAGCGCCTCGCCACCGGTGGTCACGAGAAAGACGGCTCCCAGAACGAGAAAACCGTGCGGTCCGTTCGCGATGAAGAAACGAATCGCGTGCATCGGATTGATCGCCAGGAGCACCGACGGCTGCCAGAGGATGCCGCGGATGCCCATCAACGCCAGCGTCGAGAACCAGACGAGCATGATCGGCCCGAAGACCGCGCCCACTCCGGCCGTTCCGCGGCGCTGGAAGAAGAAAAGAACGATCAGCACCACGATCGTCAGCGGGATGACGTACGGCTTGAAGAATGGCGTGGCGATCTCCAGCCCTTCCACCGCGCTGAGCACCGAGATCGCCGGCGTGATCATGCCGTCGCCATAGAGCAGCGCCGCGCCAAAGACGCCGAGGACGATCAACACCCTGCGCACCGCGGCACTCCGATTCTTGTCCAGCCCGACGAGCCCCATCAGTGCGAGGATTCCACCCTCTCCTCGATTGTCGAACCGCAGTACATAGACGTGGTACTTGAGCATCACCACGAGGACGAGCGACCAGAAGATGAGGGAGAGGATGCCGAGGACGTTCGTGGGGTTGAGCGCCACCGGATGCGATCCGTAGAAGCACTCCCTCATCGCGTAAAGGGGACTCGTGCCGATGTCACCGTAGACGATGCCGAGTGCCAGCAGCGACAGCGAAACCAGGCGGCGACCTTTCGGCTCTTCGCGTTCGTGGTGTGCGGGCGCTGGAACCTCAGTCAACCGTGATCTCCCCTGCGCGCCTTTCGGCGCGAGCGGCGGAGTGTACAACACCTAAAAGGATCTCACGCGACACGGCGAGGCATCAGTTCGCCCGTTCCGAGCTGTGGCGAAGCAGGAGGAACAGTGGCAAGGCCAGCGAGACGCCAACCGCCAGATTGGCGACGATGCACAACCACCAGAGCCGCACCGGCCGCTTGCGCCGTTCGTACGCGATGAAGGCCCAAAGTGCCACTGACGACACGACGACGTCCGCGCCGAAAAATGACGACACGGGCGTGGACATGAGCTGGCGCATGAACAGCGACATGTTCAGCCCGTGATCGAGCACGAACGGCGCAAAAAAGTAGTAGGGAAGTGCCGTGCCGAGAACGCCGAGGACGACATAGACGTACTTCATGACGTCAATGGTAGCGCGCAGCCGGTTCGAAGCGGCAGGTACAATCCTCTCCGGATGACTCTCCTCCTCGGCTTTTACGCATTCGCCATCGGTGCGATCGTCGGGAGCTTTCTCAACGTCGTCATCCATCGCTATCCGCGCGAAGAGTCGATCGTCTTTCCGGGAAGTCACTGTCCCCACTGCGACGCGGCCATTCGCTGGTTCGACAATATCCCCATCATCAGTTTTCTCATTCTTCTCGGACGCTGCCGCGCGTGCGGCGCGGGGATCGCCTGGCGCTATCCGCTCGTCGAGCTCGCCAACGCCCTTTTCTATCTAGCGGTCTTTCTCCGCACCGGGCCGACCGTCGCCTTTATCGTCGTGGCGGCGATCATCTCGATGACGATCGCGCTCATCTACATCGACGCCGACATCCAGTTGCTTCCCGACGTCATCGACGTTCCCGGCATCGCCATCGGCCTCGGAGCGGGTGCGCTCGGGCTGGGCATTCTTCACCCTGACCTGATCCTTGCCGAGTCGCTGCTCGACTCGCTCTTCGGCGCACTCCTCGGCGCCGCCATTCCGCTGGTCATCATCGGCACCTATTGGCTCGTTCGCCGTGTCGAAGGGATGGGGATGGGCGATGTGAAAATGCTGGCGATGATCGGGGCCGTCACCGGATGGCGCGCCGTCCCTGGAGTTCTGCTTGGCGCATCCGTGACCGGCGCGCTGATCGTGCTGCCGGCGGCGCTGCGCAGCCGCGACGGAATGCGGCTCGCCATTCCGTTCGGCGTCTTCCTCGGCATTGCTTTCTTGGGCGTTCTCTTCTTCGGCCCTACACTCTCGGGATGGTACGTTTCGTTCGTGCTCCGCTAACCCGCGTCGGGTTTCGACGGGACGTTCGGCTTTTCCTCACAGGGCTGGTCGGCTTCCTGGTGGCCCTGATCTTCATCCTTCTTCTGTTGCTGCGGACCAATCTGGCGCACACCGAGGAGGCCATCGACCGGTCGCATCAGATGATTGCGGACGTGTCAGCCGAGGCGGTGAACCAGAGCGCGCCGTCGGGGTTGGACACCGAGATGCTCGTGCTTCGCGGGCGGTTCAACATCGCCGTTATCAGTGTCATCGACCGCAATGGACGAACACTCGAATCAGGTCTGCGTGAGGGCGACTTCGATGTCGTCACCAGGCTCGCCGGTCCCGGTACGCTCACCCTGCGCTTCGACGCCTCGGCACGCCGCGCCGCACATCGCGACTTCCTCCTCACGGCCGCGATCTGCATCCTTGCGGCAAGTCTCGGCATCGCGCTGCTCCTCTTTTACCTTCCGCGCGTGACCGGGCCCATCGAACAGATGCTCGACGACGCCCGGCAACTTGGCGCGCCCGGCGACCAGGAAGAGACGGCCTACCTCATCGACACCTTCCGTCAGTCCATCGCCACGCTGAAGAGTCAGGAGGAAGAGCTCAAGCGTCTTCACGACCGCGAGAAGACGCGCGCGGATGAGCTGGAGCGCGTCACCGGCGCGCTCACCCGGAGCCTCACATCCGGACTGATCGTGCTCGACGCAACCGGCGCCGTCGCCGACATCAATGCCGCCGGCCGCGAGATCCTCGGCATCGACGCCGCGGCATCCGTCGCCGGAGGCACCTTGCCAGACGCGATTCCCTTGCGCGCGTTCGCGGACACGCTGCGCGATGCATTCGAGCAGCGAATGGTGATGAACCGGATCGAGATCAACGACATCCAGGCGGGAACCGGCGAGCCGGTCACGATCGGACTCACCACCGTCCCGCTTCGCAACGAGGGGGACGCTCTTCTCGGATTTCTCGCGCTCTTCACCGACCTCACGCCGATCCGCAGCCTCGAGGCGCGCGTGCAGGAGATGACCACGCTGGCGCAGCTCGGCGAGATCTCGGCCGGAATCGCCCACGAGTTGCGCAGTTCGATGGCGACGATCCTCGGCTACATGAAACTGGCGCGCAAGGGGAGCATCGACGAGGTCGCCGAAGGACGCCTGCAGAGTGCGGAAAAAGAAGCTGCGCTCTTGCTCAAGGCCATCGAGCGTCTGCTCACGTTTGCCCGGCCGGTCCAACTCAACGCGGAGCCTGTTGATCTGCGTGAGCTTCTGGCCGAGCAGATTGCACACTTCACGGACATCGACACCGGCGTCAAGGTGAGCCTTGTTGGACCCGCTGTGGTCATCGATGGAGATCGCATTCTTCTCGGCCGCGCCTTCGAAAACCTGCTGCAGAATGCTGCCGATGCCGTGCGGCAGAATGGAGGAGGCTCGATCGCGGTCACGCTTCGTGACGAGCCGCTTGCCGCGGTGACGATTGCCGATGACGGGGTCGGCTTCGATCAAGCCGACGCGCCACGGTTCCTGTTGCCCTTTCAGTCGAACAAGCCGAACGGATTTGGCATGGGCCTGCCGCTGGCGAAGAAGATCGTGCTCCTGCACGGCGGGATACTACGGCTGGACGGCCAGCGCGGACGAGGCGCCGTCGCGCTTATCGAGTTTGACGACCGCCCGGAGTGACGGTGTGATACGTTTTGTACCGGTTTTTGAGTTTGCCGAGTTGCGGTCGCTTCGAGGCATCGCTCCTAAGATATGGTGATTCAATACTTTGGCAGTACGAAACACGCGTGGCACTCGCATCGCAGAAGGGGGGCGCACATGAACAAGCAATCGCGCCGGCGGCAAGCCGGATACAGCCTGACCGAGCTGCTGACGGTGGTCGCAATCATTGCCCTTATGGCGCTGGTCACGGTGCCGCTGTTCATCAGTTACAACAACTCCAACAAAGTGAAGGCAGCGATGCGGGCGCTCAGCGCCGACCTGCGAACCGCGCGCGCCACGGCCATCACACAGGGACGGGAAGTGAAATTGACTTTCAAGACGGGAGCGAACCAGCGCAGGTACGACCTGTATCTGGGCGATCGCGCCTTCGGAACGGTGCCGACGGCGAACTGGACCCCGCTGACAGGACCGGGTTCGAGTCCTCTCAAGGCGTCGAAGAGTTTCGACTCGGCCATCTATTTCCCTGATGACAGCGCGGCAACGCCGCAGACGTTCACCGATCTCGACACGTCCCCCGACGGCTGGCTCGACGTCGTCTTTTACCCGGACGGACACGCCCAGCTTCCAACCGCCGCCACGTCCGCAACGATCACCATCATGACCGATGCGAAATCGACAAAGGCGGCGTATGCGATCACGGTCAGCCCGAGTGGAAGGGTACTCGCTCAGTAACCGAGGAATCGAGCAATGAAGAGACGTGACAGAAGCGGATACAGCCTGATCGAAGTCCTGGTGGCGATCGCCATTACCAGCATAGTTCTGCTGACGGTCATTACGTTGTTTTACATGGGACGCCGCAATATTTACAGTGGCAAGCAGCAGACCGTCGCTGTCGCGACCGCCACGCAGATCCTGGAAGACTTCTCGACGATGACGGCTCAGGACCTCGGTACGAATTTCAACATCACGGACAGCACAACGCTCGGTACCGTGACGTTGCAGGGTGTCGCGGATGCTCCCAGCGGGCAGTTGTCCTTCGATAACAGTATCAGCAGAAGCACGAGCACGTGTACGGTAGATGCCACTGCTCCCTATGCCATTTCCTGCACGGACGATCCGTCCGCCGCTGGTTCGCCGAAGTTTCTGGCGAAATGGCTGCGGACGCTGGTTCCTCAGGCGAACACCGACAGCGTGCTCGCAAGCCCCATCATAGGTGTCGTGTTTACCCCGCGAAACCCGACCGACGGCGCTAAGAAGTTCACAACGGCCCAATTCATCAGAGCCCGCATCTATGTCTCGTGGGTGGAAGGCACCAAGCGCCGCCGGTATGCGTTTTTTGATACGACGAAAGTGAATCGATAGGTCCAGGAGCATCTCATGCAACGCAACAAACGGCCGCAGCAGCGCGGGTTCACGCTCGCCGAAATCCTCGTCACTACGGCGATTTTCGCCATCATCATGATTGCGGCGCTCACCATCTACGACAAGAGTAATCGTGTTTTCAAGAGCGGGGTCGAGTCCGCGGACATGCAGCAGAGCACGCGTATCGGGTTCGACAAGCTGGTTGCCGATCTCCGCATGACCGGGTTCGACTACAACCGGGGCGGTGATCCCACCGGTGCAGGCCAATACACGCAGCCGGACGAGCAGATTGAATACGCCGGCAGGACGGCCGTCGTCATTCGAGGAAACTTCAATTACAACACGGCTTCGAGCACCGGCAATGGTCTCGAGCCCGATTACACCCCAACGAACTCGTCGGGCTCTCAGATTTTTCCGTACGTTACGACCAGTAATGACGAAATCGTGGCCTATGTGCTTCGTTCGGCAGACAATAGTAAGAATACCGGCGCAATCTCGTTCTATGTCGACTCGAGCAAACCCCGGAAGGCCTACCCCGGAGCTAACGGTGCCGCCGAGACGAAGATCACGATCGACAATACTCTTTGCGCGACGTGCGGCATCGATACCACGAACGCGAACCCACCCTATACGCTTTATCGGCAGACCCTGACCGACATTCTAAACCAAATACCTGGCACCCCTGTTTCGGAAAATATCCGCAGCCTGAATTTCTTCTATTACACCGATGCGAACGGGACACAGGTTCTCAGGAACAACGACAATCCGGTGACCGACATCGCCACCACCCGTGACGCCGGTGGTACGGCCTCCACTCCCGCGACGGCCACGCTCGCCAATGAAGACGGCACCACGACGACAGCCTATACGGGTGCCATCGGCGGCGACGGACAATACGATCCCGCCAGCCCCGGCACCGCCGCCAACTTTGGCGACCGCCAGTCACGCACCACGATCCAGTCCATCCGCGTGAATCTGATCGGCATGAATGCCAGCCCCGAGCCGAACTACGCGCAGAAAAGCGAGACCATCGCCGCCATCAAGAACTACCGGCAGTACACGCTCTCCGCTCTGGTCGTTCCACGAAACATCGGGTTGACCGGCTTCCCGGAACCCAGCAATACCGTACCAGGACCCCCGACCATCAAAGGTATCTGCGTCGCTGCATGTGCCGCTCCGGTGATCTGCTGGACGGCACCCACGGGTGGAGGGCCGGTCCAGCAATACCGGATCGAATGGGATACCTCGCTGAATGGCTCGTTCTCAAACTTCATCAATATCGCCGATCCCACGGCGACGTCCGCGATCATTCGGGATAACGGGTCGATGGACCCCTCGCTGACCTGGTACTACCACGTCATCGCGCAGAACGACAATGGTTCCAGCACGCCTGACCAATACATTACTGCGCAGCCGAAGAACTCCACGAAGCCGATGCCACCGTCGTCCGCGGCGTTGTCCACACCAACCAATTATGCGGTGACCCTCGGCTGGACCTCGCCCAGCACCAACGACCCCAGCGTCGCCACCTCAACCTGTTCAGGAACCGGCTGCGCAGCCGATCCGACCACGATCCCGTCCCAGGAGTTGATCCACTATCGCATCTACCGAGGACTCACGGCCAACTTCGATCCTGCAGTGAGCGGGGTCGCCGTCCTGACGACCGGCAGCACAGGCCAACCCTCAGTCACTCCCGGATCAGCTGCCACCTGGATCGACTCAGCGGCCGCCCCAACTCCCTCTGCCTTCCCTCCCGGAACGTGCGTTCTCTACTACTACCGCATGCAGGCAGCCGACCGCTGCGTGCTGAGCGACAGCTATAACTCCGGAGCGGGCGGTAAGAACGACTCGCTCAGTACGATGGTTCCGCCTGTCGGAACAAGCGCGAAGGGTCCCATTCAGGCGACCGATCTCTCGACTGCGTTGGCGGCGGCTCCGCTCAGTCTCAAGGTGACGACGGCGACGTCGGCGTGTCCTGCGCCTCTTTCGACGAATTGCAAGATCGATCTGACCTGGGCGAGGGTCACAGCGGACAACAGTGGAAATGCCATCGGTGTTGATCGTTACCGCGTCACCCGTTACCGCAAGAAGCAGGCGGATCCTTCATTCGTCCCCGATACGACCTGGAATCTGACGGGCTATCAGGACTACAGCGGGTTCTCACAAACGTCAGCCGGAATCATAGGAATGAGCGACAGCTCCGCTCCCGCCACTGATAGTGCGGACAGCAAACAGTGGTACTACGAGTACACGGTCGCGGCGAAAGACTGCCGCATGGGTCTCGTTTCGACTCCTGTCGATTTCCCGTCTCCATGTACCGTAAATCCCGTGATTGTCGAGGGGGGTGCCTCCAACGGGGCTGACACGGCGGATACTCCCGCGACCGCGTGGGTGATGAATGCCGGAGACACGATCACGGTCTCCCCGCCGGTGGGCATCACCCTTACGTCGGTGACGTTTGCGGTGACGGCCTATCCCTCGGGCACCCTGGTGGACACATTCCCGGACATGACTTCCCCGTTCCAGTACTCATGGTCGGACCGTACTGACAACCAGATCTATCAAGTCAAGATCACCGTCGTCACCAGTACGGGCTGTACGGAAGTTCACGTGAAATATGTGAAGGATCAGGCCGCAGTGTCATGTGCGTTCGCCAACCAGGCGCTGATTGCGTACTCGTCAGCGACCTCGGGTTCGACGACGACATTGAGCGAGACGTACACGCTCACCAACCTTGGCTCCGATCCGATGCAGGTCGCCTCGAAACCGATCAACGTTACGTGGGCGATTCCGGCAGGCGATACCACGCACAGCGACATCACGATGACGGCGATCGCCTATCCCTCGACGACCGACAACTTCACCGGAGTCGGTCCGGGAACGGTCACCCGCTTCATTCCCGCGGGCATCGCCAACATCCCGGCTGGTGGCACGTTGAGCATCACGGTCCGGTGGCAGTACAGGAAGCAGGATGATCCGCCGGCGCTCGCCGGCCAGCCTCTATCCAAGATCTGTCTCGACTACGCGATCGTCAGCGAGGTGGGGGTCACCAAGCACTGCAACCTGGTCGGTCAGAGTGGCACCACCAATAACCCGGCCTCGTGCGATTAGGAGCGACGTCATGAAACGAACCAGACGCAAGAAACGACTCCTCCGAAACTCCCGCGGCTCCGCCCTGCTCGTCAGTCTCATGGTCATTGTCGGGTTGTCTCTGCTCGGCCTCGGCTTCGTAGCGATTTCCGAGACAGAAACTGCCATCGCCAGGAATCAGCAATCGATGGTGCAGACCCAGGCAATTGCCGAGGCGGGCGCGAAACTCGTCGTGGAATGGTTTCAGGATCCGATCTGGGGGGGAACCACGGGCGGGATGCCTTCTAATGATGGTTCGGTCAATACCAATCTAGCGGCGATCAAAACGTCGCGTGTTTCCGGCCCCGATAGCGGTGTCTATCGCCCCAGCGCGCAGACGAAGCTCCTCGATAAGCCGTATCGCCCATTATTCGTTAACCGTTTCTATGGGGATGAAAACTCGGCGGACCTGATCATCAACCGAACCACGGACCTCACGACGATTGATGCCGTGAACAATATCCTGCTCGGCCCCAATGCCGAGGATAAGCGTGATGGCGAAGTCACGGAGATCAAGATCTATGCGCCCCCCATCGTAGGCGCAACCCTCACCGCGAACGGGACGGTCAAGAACGCCGACGGCACGCAGCAGAAGTTCTGGGTGGGTGGGCAACGGTTCGGTGTGGCCACCATCAAGGTCACAGCCACTCTCTTCAGGGACCGCACCCTAACCGGGACCGCGAAGATAGCCCAGTCCAATATTCTCTCCACGCACGCCGTTCGGCTCGTCGTAGGAGAATTGCCACTACCCATTCCCGGCGGGCCGATTCAGAGTAATACCTCGATTTCTTTCGGCGGCGACTTCATCGTTCACTGGGGCAACGAGACGTCCACTGGTACCCTGGACAACAAGCGTAATCCCAGTTCGATCCCGTGGGCCAATGCTTACGAGCGCCCTCACTTCGAGCATGGATACGAGACCGGCCGAAGCATTTCCAAAATCCTCGTCACCAACGGCGGTTCCGGCTATACCGCCGCTCCGAACGTAGTCTTCTCAGCAGGCGCTCAGATGGCAAATGCGACCGTCGCTGGCGGGTTGGTTACCGCGATAACTCTTTCGACTCCCATCGTCACCACGTATACGACGTCAACGACTCCGACGATCACCTTCACCGGCGGTGGCGGCGGCAGCGGAGCGACCGCCACAGCCGTTATCGGTGCGGAGACCTGGCCGGCCTGGTCGACGGCCGGAACCTACGACCAGAACCTTTTTTTTAACGAATTGCTGGACAAATCCTTCGAAGACCCCTGGTTCGGTTCCCGGTCCGTCGGCGACAATCTTGCAGATGGCACCGGTCCGGCGGCCAACGGAAACCCACAGTGCTATAAATATAGTGTGTCCAGTGATGAGGCGTCGGCCTCGAACGCTTCGTATTTCTTCCAGTGGCAAGCCGTAAATCTTTTTCCGGACTTCAAGAAAGTACTTTTCCCGTCGATCAAGTACGACTTCTGGAAGAAAATTGCGTCTCAAGGCCGTGGCCTCAAAGGCATTTACTACTTTTCATTCGATAAGGCAGCAGGAAGTGGTTACAAGAAGGGCGGCACCGGAACGACGCAACCCATGGCGTACTGGGCCAATTCGCTCAAGACCGGACCCGGCGCCCGCCTTGGCCCTGGCGTCTATTTCTTCGATACGCGTGATGGAGTCAACCCTCAGGGACTGGTGGGTGCCGCGCGTACCGCACAGCTGACGCCGGCCGAGTCGTGGAACTCCTCGGACTTTGGCGGCTCCTTCCTCATGGAGGGTTTTGTTTACACCAACAACGCCGATTGGGGAACCCAGGGTATGGGCAGCTCGGCGACCACAGTCCAAGCGAATTTCCCCGGCGAGCCATACCGCGATATCGGCTACCCGAAGTGGCTCACCGCCACGAGCTCATGGGATACCAGCTGTGGCGGCGCGATCTGCCGCGCCGGTGCGGGCGACGGTTCATTCAGTTACCAGGATCTCAATGGGAACGGGAAGTTCGATGTCGTCACGATGGCCGCGCCGGCCTGGACCTCGTACGACTCTGCCGCAACGTCGCACGCCGCTGGAATCACGTATGTCCCCAAGGTCTGGAAGAGTCCCGCGCAGGCAGTCCTGGACTACGGCGTCGCCTGCACCGTTCCCAACGGCAGTACGTACGCCGCTTCCGACTGCTCGGAGCCGCACGAGCCGTATCTGAATCTCCTCTATACCAGTTCGTCGACGTCGAGCATCAAGATTGGCTGGCAGGCGAATGCAGCACAGACGTACCTCAAGAAGAATACAGGAGTGACGTGTACTGCCGCTTCGAGCCAGGACGACTGCACATCGAACGCGTATGACCTCGACGGCGCACAGACGGATCTCGACGTCATTCTCGACGGCATTTTCTATAATGAAGGCGGCTACGCTTCGACGGGTAACGCCTCCTTCTACGGCGCCCTGCTCATCCAGGGAATTGTCAGTGGTACCGGCACCCCCGACATCTGGTTCGACGAGAAATTGATCAAGGGGTCATGGGCGCCACCCAACATGCCCCGCGTGATCGTCTACAACGTGCAGACCGACGAGGAACAGTAACGGTCAGGGGGGCGGAGACCTTTCTCCGCCCTCCGCAACCTCGGCTCCGTCCGGGAGTCGGGCTCCCGGTCACTCAGCGGCGAGGTCGGGGCGGCTCCGGCTCGCGGCGGGGACGTTTTCGGTCCGCTGCGGTGGCCGCGGACCCGCTCCTGATCTCCGACACCAGCGATCGGTCCGAGGTGGCCGGATACTGATACACCTCGGGGGGCGTATTCGAGGGATGCTTTTTCAGCCACTTCCTCGCGTACAACTCGTGATCGGCGACGCCGAGCAGGCGCTCTACCGTGGGCTCTTCGATGAGCGCGGAACAACCGATCCCCATCGTCACGCTGATGCGCAGCGTCGTCTCGCCGGCGTCCCACTGCAGCTCCGACAGCTCCGCGACCAAGCGCTCGGCAACGCGGCGGATCTCTTCGACGCCGAGGTTCAGCACGAGAAGCACGAGCTCATCGCCGCCGTAGCGGGCGATGACGTCGTCGGTTCGCGTCCGGCGGAGAAACAACGCACCGATATCCTTCAGCACCTGGTCGCCGGTGAGATGACCGTAGGTGTCGTTGATCGATTTGAATTCATCCACGTCAAAGAGGACGATGCCGACGCTATTCGTGCCGGCGATCTGACGCTCTGCCTGTTCGAAAAAGAACCGGCGCGTGGCAACTCTTGTCAGCTCATCCTGGTTGGCGATGTCGCGCCACTCGCGGGCATCGGCATCATGCGCGCGCTGCCGCGCCAGCATCCGGCGCGCTGCGGCTACCTTGGCAACCACTTCGACCTCTGTGCATCCTTTAGCCAGGAAGTCGTCGTACCCGAGGGTCAGGGCGTTGATCTTCACGGCCGGCCGGTCGTGCGCTGTCAGCATCACGGCATACAAGCCGCTGGTCGACGGCTCGGCGCGAACCGCCGCGATCAGCTCCAGCCCGTCCTTCTTCGGCATCTCGAAGTCGGAGATGAGCATGTCGAAGTCGCCGCCCCGCAGCAGGTCGAACGCCTGGGCACCGTCCTCAGCGGTCGCAACGTCGAGCCCGAGGCGCCGGGCCACCGCGGAAAGCCAGGTCCCGAAGTTCTCATCGTCTTCGGCGATGAGCACACGAATCGGCTCCAACGAGGATTCCGGAGGAAGGTCACTACGGCGGCGAAGGGCGGCGCTCAAGTGGAAGCCAAGCATTCAATATCGTCGCCACGTCTACGGTCGAGCGTGATTCCGATCACAAGGGGAGTCGTTGATCGGGAATCGGGTGTCGGAGCAGTTGATCCCATTCGAACGCTCCAACTCCCGACTCCCTACAAACGACGGCCTTCGTCGGGAACGTCCCTACGGCACTGTTTGTACCTCGGGCGACGGAGAGCGGAGCTGGGTTGCACGGCTGTCCCTCGCTGCCAACGCCATCCTTCGTGTCATCCTGAGGCTGCCGGAGGCGCCCGCACTGCTTGCTGCTCTCGCGAAGAACGTTCGAGGCGCCGGAGGACGACGAAGGATCTCCGAATGCGAGGCATGTGGCCAGTGCCTCGTAGTTTGAGATCCTTCGTCGTCCTTCGCCGCCATGTCTTGCAGCGTGAACGCGCGAGTACGGATGGCGGCTCCGGCTGCCTCAGGATGACACGAATGAGGAGTGTCGATTCGCGAGCCAGTTGATCATTCGAACGCTCCGACCCCGACCCCCGACCCCCGATCAGCGACTGAGAACCTTCTTCACCACGCGCAACTGCATCCGTAGGTCACGACGATATCGCCGCCGGTCAGTGGGGCAAGGCGTTGGATCGGCGCGTCGCTTCTTCTTGTGATGCTGGAAGTTGGGAACCATTGCCTTGAAGTCGTCGATCTTGCCGAGAAGCAGTGCTGCAAGCTCCTCGGGGGCGAGGGTGGGTGGCGGTGCCGGAGCGCAGGCGGCCAGGACGGGTTGAGGGGTTGACGGTGTGTTGGCGGGATGCGGTTGACTGCTGCTTTGACTGCGATTGACGTCGTCCATCATCGATCCTCATGAACCACGCGGCGTGGACCCCCACGTGGGTTGGTTAACATCTTTCCGTGGCCTTCGGCGACGCGCCGCCAGTCCGGGACCTTTGAGTACTCGATACTGGGACGTATGAGCACGCCAAAAGGTTACGGGGCAAGCCGCGCAAAGGAAGGGGTCAGGTGATTCGAGTGTCCGGGAGTCGCTGATCGGGAGTCGGCTGTCGGAGCCAAGTGATCATTCGAATGCTCCGACCCCCGACCCCCGACAAACGACTCCCCCGATAAACATCGCCGCCCCTCCTCTGCACCAGCGAGGGGCGGCGTGAAACGACAAAACGAGAAACGAGAAAACTACTCCTTCACCGCCTTATCCAACGCCTCGTTGAAGTAATCGTCATACTCATCCTCACCTGCCGGCTCGGACTCAACTGCCGGCTGGGAACGAACCATCTTCGAAGCGAGGAGGCCCCTCGCTCCGGGCGGTAGTTCTGACGATCCGGTGGCAGGTGCCGGCGACGGTCCGGGGTGGGCCGGCGCCGGCTTGCGGCGGTTGAGAACCTTCTTCACCGCGCGCGCCATCGTACCGACATACGGATGCAGTGGGGCTGCATCGGGACGCTTGGCGTACGACTTGGCCCACGCAAAGAAAATGAGAGACTGCGCCCCCGACTCGGCCTGATCACGGTCAACGGTGAACTGCACCCCGTCGGTCAGCGCGGCAAGGCGCTGGATCACCGGTGCAAAGGCCTCGCTCTGGCGCATGGACAGTTGGGCTGCCGCGACATCGAAGATGTTGCGCTCCGCTGCCGGTCCAAATGACGTGACCGTGGCGATGGTCGGCACTACCAGCTCCCGAGCGAAGCGCGCCATTCCGGCCACGCGCCGGATGTCGTTCTTATCGTGATGCTGGAAGTTGGGGATCATGGCCTCGATCTCGTCGATCTTGGCGAGGAGTACTGCCGCAAGCTCCTCGGGGGTGAGGGGTTCCTGCGGTGCCGGATCGCCGGCAGCCTGGAC
>OLLN01000022.1_pt1 | contig 26724 bp, 20 predicted proteins | sample 1604281 | NCBI WGS metagenome assembly OLLN01 (sample SAMEA104055716, study PRJEB20765) | soil metagenome | biome: Arctic tundra; feature: Polygonal ground; material: soil | place: USA | collected 2011-09 | depth 0-0.5 m | reverse complement strand
CTCATCCGGCTTCGCCACCTTCTCCCCCCGCAAAAAGCGCGGGGGGAGAAGGCGCTCGAGGGTGAGGCGTGGCGAGAGGATCAAGCAGCGGTTGAGGGGTGTGGCTTAAGTGATCCTAGCCGCCGTTCTCACGCTGGCGGTGGCAGCCTCGCCGCCGCCCAGACATACGAACCGCCTCGCGCACGAAACCTCGCGCTATCTCCTGCAGCACGCCACAAATCCGGTCGATTGGTATCCGTGGGGTGACGCCGCGCTGAAGGCCGCGCGCGAACAGAACAAACTGATCTTCCTCTCGATCGGCTATTCGACCTGCCATTGGTGTCACGTGATGGAGGCGGAGTCTTTTTCGAATGAGGCAATCGGCGCGGCGATGAACGAGCACTTCATCGCCATCAAAGTCGATCGCGAGGAGCGGCCGGATATCGACACCGCGTACATGGCCATCGCGCGCAAGTTGATGTCCGATCCGGGCTGGCCGCTGAATGTGATTCTGACGCCGGACGGTAAGCCGTTCTTTGCCGCGTCGTACATCCTGAGGGATCGATTGCAGGCGCTGATCGAGAGATTGGGGGCGGCGTGGAAAGAACATCCGGAACAGATCGCATCGACGGCGGCGATGGTCATGCAGTCGCTGGCGCCGGAAGCTGAAGGGAATGATCGCGCGCCCGATGCGGCGATGCTGAAGACCGCGTATCAGCAGCTTGCCGAGCGTTTCGACGCCGTCAACGGAGGTTTCCTTCCGCCGCCGAAAGTTCCGGCCGCGCATCAGCTGATGTTCCTGCTTCGCTACTGGCGGCGGAGCGGCGACAAACATGCGCTAGAGATGGTGGAGACGACGTTGCGCGCGATGCGCCGCGGCGCGATCTGGGACAAGACGCGATCCGGATTTCATCGCTACACCGTCGACGCCGCATGGCGCGAGCCGCACTACGAGAAGATGCTCTGCGATCAGGCGATGCTGGCGATGGCGTATCTGGAGGCGTATCAGGCCACGCACAAGCCCGAGTACGCGAGCACGGCGCGCGAGATCTTCACCTACGTTCTGCGCGACCTGCGCTCGCTGAGCGGCGCGTTCTACAGCGCGAGTGATTCCGATGACCGCGGCGTGCGCGACGAGAAGATTCTCACCGACTGGAACGGCCTGATGATCGCCGCGCTGGCGTCAGGCGCGGCGGTCCTCGACGATGAGACGTACGCGATCGCTGCGAAACGCGCTGCCGGCGTCGTGCTCGCGGGCGAGCACCTGCAGCATCAGCGCGGACATCCCGCCTACCTCGACGATTACGCCTTCGCCGTCTGGGGCCTGCTGAACCTCTACGAGGCGACGTTCGACGCGCAGTACCTCGATCGCGCGATCTCGCTGGAGCGCGAGTCGCTATCCCGTTTTCGCGATTCTGTCGGCCGCTTCTACATGACCGCGAACGACGCCGACACGCTGCTCGTCCGCCCGCGCGAGACGAGTGACGGATCGCTCCCTTCCGGCAACTCCGCGCAGCTTATGAACCTCGTGCGCATCGCGCGCATCACCGGAGATCCGTTCTTCGACAAGGCCGCGAACGATCTCCTGCGCACGAGCGCGACCGAGGTCGATGTCATCCCATCCGCATCCGCCCACCTCATGAGCGCCGTCGATTTCCTCATCGGCCCCTCATTCGAGATCGTGCTGGCGGGTGGCGATATTCACGCGCTGCAACGTGCCGTCTTCGCATCGTTCGTCCCGAACAAAGTCGTCCTGCGATCAGGAGCCGACATCGCGCGCATCGCGCCATTCACGAAGACGCAGAAAGCGATTCGCGGAAAGGCGACAGCGTACGTTTGCACGAATCACCAGTGCAGGCTTCCGACGAGCGATGCGGGGAAGGTGACGGAGTTGCTCGCGGCGGGTCGCCAGTGATCCACGAACCGAATGTTCGCGGCTTCCCATCCAGCCTGTCATCCTGAGCCGCCGAAGCCGCGCCTCGACGCTGCACTCACAACAGGCAGGGCATCGCGGCGGAGGACGGTCGAAGGACCCCCTGCTTATCGCCGGACAGGGCGGTGGAAAAACCACGGCATATCAGTAGGGGGTCCTTCGACCGTCCTCCGCCGCCGATGCTTGCCGGTTGTGAACACAGCGAATCTTGCGGCGGCTGCGGCGGCTCAGGATGACAGCAATGCAGGCTTGCCGTCACCGCAACCCAACCCGAAAGATCGCCGTATCCGGGTGGTACGTCCGCCAGTCGAACCAGTAATCGCTAAGGACGTCGATCTTCGTTAGCTGACGCCCAGCGAGCGGACCGCGAATCGCGCGGCCGGAGAAATCCCATTCACCCCCTGAGGCACTATCGACGAACGTGATCGGTGACGAGGAAGGTTTGGTGAAGAGATCGAGGGCACGTCCATCGACGACTCGTCGGAATGCGCGCACGGAGCGCCCATCCTCGGCCACCGCGATCACGATAGGAACCCGGGCGATCGTGTCGATGATCGGATTCTGCTGCTTGATATCCGACATTCGATACTCCTTCGAACGCCCGTCTACCGTAATTCCGACGACGAGCTCGCGCGGTTGCAGGCGCGCGTCGAGCGTGTTCGTCGCCACCTGCATCTTCGCGATGTGCGCTTCCCAATCGGCGCCTGCGTAGAGTCCGGCCGCGGCCACCTTCACGTCGGGGCGCAGCACGCGGCCTGCGGCATGCTCCCGTTTCCAGAGAGCGAATCCAATCTCATCCTGCGGGACATGGACGAGCTTACGTCCCTTCAGCGGACCCTGAATCGCTTCGCCGGTGATCTGCTGCCACCAGGAGCCGGTCTCCTCGTCGCACATGATGAAGTTCTGGTTGTTGATCCCGGCGAGGTGGAAGTGCAGCGTTCGTCCGTCGATCGTCGTCTCCCACACCAGACCGGTGTGGCAGAGCGTTCAATAGGTGACGACAATCGGTACGCCGCCGACGATGTCCTGAACGAGATGGTGATAGGCGAGCTGGCGAATCGGATAGGCCGCCGCTTCGCCGTTGCGCTCGACGGCGATCACGAGATCGGCGTCGCTGACAAACGAAGCCGCGTCCGCGTGCACATACGCGGCGCCCGCCAGCGGATGAAACATCCATTCGAAATGATTCTGCCGCGCAAACCAGGTGCTGACGGTCGTTAGCAGAAGAAGGATGACAAGTCCGATCCTCCCCCGCCATCGCGCGCCCCGCCACAGCGTGAAGATCAGCCATGCGGCTATGAGCAGCGCAAGGAGCGTGACGATCGGCGAGATCGTTCGCAGCGCGAAGGAGATCGAAACGCCGCTCGCCGACTGCGGGCGGAAGGGCTGGATGATCCAGGCTGGAAGAGCAACAAGCACGAACGCGGCGATGGCCGTAACCGCGAGAAACAACCAGCGCCAGCCGCGGCGAAGAACGGGCATCAGTGTTCCAGCGACGGACTTGCCGTCCCGTCAAAATAGGCGCGAATTCGCGGCCATTCGAACTGGGCAACCTTCCGTCCAAGGGCGAGCCCTTGGATGTTGTCGGCCTGGATGTGATAGCCGCCAAGCACGCGCGAAATGCCGGCCAGCTCCGCCGTCGCCGTGAACGTCGGCAGCTGCAGCTCGACGGCGCAATCCGCCGCGGCCGCGTTCTTTCCTTCACAAGCCTGCATGGCCAGGCAGTCGGCCTCCGCTTCCGTCAGCACGCCTGCTTTGCGCTTTTCGACCTCGCCGAAGAAATCACTGCCGGTGAACAGCTCCAGCGTTTTCGCGCACGCGCCGCTGACCGTGCTATGTCCGGAGACGTAGCCCGGAAATGGCGGCGTCACAAACGTGAACGGCGAATACGGATGCCACTCCTCGGCAGGCAGCTTGACGACGCCCTTCCCCGGCCCCGCCCACCCGTCGATCATCTTGCCTGCGTAGTAGTAGCGGACGAGCGTCCAGGGCCGCGACGTATCGTAAAAGCGCTTCGCTTCCCAGCAGGCGATGAACGCATCCATCGCCACATTGCCAATGGTGAAGAAGAGCTTCACGTCGCGGTCGAGATCGTTGTGATCGCGCTTCGAAACGAGCTGCGCGAACTTCAGCCAGTGCCCCGACTGGCCCGTGGAGCGCGGACCGTCGCGCATGAACTCAACCGTCGCTTTCTGGGCGGGCGTTAAGTTGCCATTCATGGCGATGTTCTCGTCCACCTCCTTCCGCAACTCCTCGGAATCGATACGCGGAGGAACGGGAGGCCGGAACAGATCGCTGCGGTCGAGCGCGAACGTCTTCACGCGATACCAATGCGGCGTGAGAAATCCGGGCGCGATCGTGCCGCCTTTCGGATTGACGAACGGAATCGGCTGCCAGCGGTTCGGATCGGTGACTTTCTCCGGCGTGTTCACCGGCGCGTAGTAGGTGTAATCGGAGTACGGCACGCCGCTCGAGCCCACTTCATCGCCGAGCTGATTCGCGCCGTCGTGATGCCGGTACGCGCAGACAGCCGCAGCGGCCACGTTGCCGATGCCCTGCGGCGTGGCGCGGTCCATCGATATGTCGTCAGGATCGTATCCGCGTCCGCGCATCTGCTCGTCGATCCAACTCCAGTCCTCGGGATAGACATCGATCAGCGCGCGATACGTCGCGTAGGCGGTCGCCTTCTCTTTGTTCGCCTGCGTCCGCTCCGATGCCGGCCGGCGCAGACTCGCGCCGAACCGCGTTCCGACTGCTTTGTCGTCGTACGCCGCCCACGCGTCGTACATCGCCGTCAGCGCAATCGCCAGCGTGCGCGAGATGATCGTCGGCCGCGCGCCGTGACGATCGACTTCGCGCGCCGTCGCCTCCAGCGAGATGTCGAGCCACTCGTACGCAGCGGACGGCTTGTAGGCGACCGCCGGTGCCGCTGCATGCAGTGAAGGAATGAGGAGACTCGCGGCCAGCGCCGTCACAATCCAGCTCGTCTTCTTCATGGGAGATAAGACGTTACGACGAGTGAGGCCGCAAATCAAGCGAAGCAAGCATCGGTGGCGTGTCTCGCTCATCGACGAACGAGCCGTCTTGCAAAAACGAACGATCGTGCTATTCTTGCGCCGTGAATAAAGGCCGCCAGACGCGTGAAGCCGTTCTCGATGCCGCGGTTGCTGCCGCCAGCACGTCCGGACTCTCGGCGGTGAGCATCGGCGACCTGGCCCGAACCGTTGGGATGTCCAAGAGCGGAGTGTTTGCCCACTTCGAATCGAAAGAAAACCTGCAGCTCGAAGTGCTGCGCTCGGCGGTGTCACATTTCATCGCCGAGGTCGTCGGGCCCGCGTTGAGGAACCCGAGGGGCGAGGCAAGGGTGCGGGCGCTGTTTGAGAACTGGTTCGACTGGTCCAGTAAAGCTTCGCTGCCGGGAGGCTGCATCTTCATCGCCGCCGCCAGCGAGCTCGACGATCAGCCCGGCCCGGTGCGGGACTATCTCGTCTCCTCGCAGAAAGACTGGCTCGCTACGCTCAGTCAGGCGGTGCGCATCGCCGTCGATGAAGGGCAGTTCCGGAGCGATGTCGACGCGCAGCAACTCGCTCACGACTTCTACTCGATTCTGCTGGCGTACCACCACTTCTCGCGGCTGCTACAGATGCCGGCGGCGCGTGTTCGAGCGTTCCGTTCATTCGAGCAGCTCATGGAGTCGGCGCGAGTGAAGGACGCAGCGCCTCGCAACTCGCGCGCGCGCAAGTAGAAATTCAGGAGGAGACCGAGTGGAGAAGAGCCGTCTACAGAAAAGCACGAACGTTCGTGTTCCAATTGCCCTTCGGATCGTCGGTTCGGCGTTGACTGCGCTCGATGTCGTCGCTCCTTCGCTGGCGGAACGCCTCGCCGCCCGTCTCTTCCTCACTCCTCGGCGCATTCCCTCGCCGGCCAGTGAAGCGGCGTCCCGGCAACGCGCGGACCGTAAATCGCGTCTCGTCGCTTCGCACACGATCACCGTCCGGAGCTGGGGAGCCGGGCCGGCGATCCTTCTGCTCCACGGCTGGGAAGGGCGCGGGACGCAGCTCGGGACGCTGGCTGAGTCTCTGGCGCGTGAAGGCTATCGCGTCATCGCTCCCGATTTTCCCGCTCACGGAGACTCGCCCGGACGCCGCACGAGTCTCCTCGAATTCGCAGCCATCGTCGAAGCGCTCATCGGCGCGGAGCAGCCGGTGGCGATCGTCGCGCACTCGTTCGGCGCGGCGGCGACGACGGTCGCTCTCCGCGACGCGGCATTCGACGGACGACTGGTGTACCTCTCGCCGCCGGAAGACTTCGCATTCTTCACTGAGACATTCGGCAGGATGCTGGGCATCTCCGACGATCTCGCGAAACGGATGGAACGCACGATCGAGCGCCAATTCGGCATCGACTGGTCACACCTGCGCGGCACGGCGCTGGCGCCGCAGATGAGCGCTCCGCTGCTTGTGATTCACGATGAAGACGACCTCGATGTGCCGGCGCGCTTCGGCCGCGACCTCGCCGCCGCCTGGCCCGATGCCTCCCTCATGCTCACTCGCAAGCTCGGCCATCGCCGCATCCTCCGCGATCCGGCGGTGATTGCGGCGGCGATCGAGTTCATCGAACGCCGGCGACCAGCGCGGATGGCCGCCAACCGCTGAGTGCTCCGGCGGCGCCGTCACTTGCTCTTTCCGCGACGTCATGATGCCCTGTCTACCGCCAGCGGCTGGATGTCTTGACCGCAAAGCCTTGAATCTTTAGGAGATGCGCTCCGTGATAGATATGGAGAAAGTACCAGCCTCGAAGGGCTGAAAGAACCTGTACAAAAATACAGAAAGAATCTGTACAACACGGCTGATACTTTCTGCCTCGAGCATCACCCTCCCAGCAACTCCTCCAACTCCTCCGGCGTGAACTGCTTCACGAGCGATGGGTCGTCATCGAGGATGATGTCGTTAGCGAGGCGGCCTTTGCGCTCGATCAGCGCGTCGATCTTTTCTTCCACGCTGCCGCGCGTGATCAGCTTGATGACCTGCACGCCTTTGTTCTGGCCGATGCGGTGGACGCGGTCGGTGGCCTGATCCTCGCGGGCCTGGTTCCACCAGCGGTCGTAGTGAATGACGACGGACGCGCTGGTGAGATCGATGCCGAGGCCACCGGCGCGAAGGCTGGCGGTGAAAACGCGGCAGTTGGCGTCGTCGTGGAAGCGCGCCGTTTCTCCGCCGCGATCCTTCGTGCTTCCCTTGATCGAAGCGAATCCGATGGACTCACGTTGCAGGTGCTGCTCGATCATCTCCAGCATTCGCAGGTACTGGCTGAAGACGACCACCTTGAGACCGCTGGCCATGCATTCGTCGAGAAGCTCGACGAAGAGCTCCCATTTCGCTGATGGTGCGTCACCATCGAATCCGCCGCCTGCAGATGCCGGATGGTTGCAAATCTGCTTGAGGTAGTTCAGCGCGGCGAAAACGTGAACGTACGAAATGCTCGCACCGGCGCGGAGCTGCGCCTGCAATGGCTTTGCGCGGGAGTCGATCACTGCACGGTAGAGCGACCGCTGCGCTTCCGACATCTCGCAGTAGCGTTTATCGACGATCTTCGGCGGAAGCTCCGTGAGCACCTGGCTTTTCGTTCGACGCAAAACGAACGGCCGCGCCAGACGCCGCAGCGTGGCGCGATCGTCGACGTTGCCGGGCAGGTAGCCGGGCACGACGAAATCGAGGAGCGTCCGCAACTCGCCTTCGTGGTTCTCGATCGGAGTTCCGGTCAGACCGATGGCCACCCCTTTGTCGAGCGCCGCCAGCGCCTGATGCGTGGCCGTGCCGGCGTTCTTGATCGTCTGCATTTCATCGAGCACGACGAGATCGAAACGCGTTTGCCGGTACTGATCGAGACGGCTGCGAACGAGGCCGTAGGAAGTGAGCGTGATCTCCTGGCCCGGCAGGTATCGGGAAAGCTTTTCACGCCAGTGATCGAGAACCGAGGTCGGACAGACGACGAGGATCGACGTCTGCGGATTCGCGGCCGTGACCGCGCGCATGAGCGCCATCGCCTGGTGCGTCTTGCCGAGGCCCATGTCATCGCAGAGCAGTGCGCCGAAACCGTGGTGATGCAGCAGCCAGAGCCAGTGATAGCCGGTCTGTTGATACGCGTAGAGATCCAATCCCAGCGCGGACGGTGACGGCGCCTCGCTGAAAACGTCGACCTGATCGAACATCCGGAAGACGTCGCGGCCGGAGGCATCGCCTCGAAAGACCGCCCGGCCGCGCAGCGTGGCGCGGATTCGGAGCACGTCGAGCGGCGTCACGAGCAGGCGGCCATCGTCGCGCATCGAAACGGAATCGAGGCAGTCGAACTGGGGATCGCGCACATCGATCCAGACGTCGCCGCGATTAAGCGCACGGATGCCGTCGCGGCGGGCGCGGACGATCTCCGCGGCGGTGACTCCGGTCTCGAAGACGACCTCGACATCGAGTGCGTTGCCGCGCGGAGCACCGAAATCGAATGTGACGTCTCCTTCCAATCGCACCGGATTCGCGTTGCGCACGCAATCGGGGGCGAGTGTCGCAGGCATCGCGGCAAGCTCCTCGCGGTGACGTTCCAGAAACGCGAACACCTCGGCCTCAGGAATCGTGGTCTCGCGCTCGAGCGCGATCCCGGAAGCCGGGCGCTCGTCGAACAACAGCGCCTGCGTGTTCGATCGCTGCTCGACGAACATCGGTGTCGGAGGCTGGATCGAAGCGAAGGCGCCATCGACGAGAAAAAAACGGCCGTACTGCGGGACAGCGGCGCGGAGGTGAATGGCGTCACCGCGGAGCAGCACCGGAATGAATCGCAAGGCGCGGCTCTGCGTCAGCTCGATCCGCAGCGACGCAGTCATCGACCGCGGCGCGACTTCGAAGCCGGACCGTGCCGCGATCCCGCTGGTCACGATCGGCTCGACCGCGGCGGCGGGCACTGCGATGTCCCCGAGCATGAGCAACCCGTTCTGCCACTCAAGCGCAGTGCGATCACCCATCGGGTCATCCGCAAATCTCGCCTGAGCCCAGCGATACCAAGACGATGCTTCCCACTGCAGCCGCGCGCTACCCGATCCGCGCTTGAGCAGCGCCTGTTCCTGTTCGGTGAGCACGCTCTTGCGCAGCAATAGCTCACGCGGATCGCTTTCGCCGTCGAGCACCATCGCTCTTCCTTCCACCGATGCCGCGAATCCGATCGCTCGCCAGACGCTTGTCTCGAATCGCTCGAATGGAAGCGCGCCATCCGCATCCGCGGTGCGCGCGAGCAAAACGCCGAGGTGGCGGCAGAGATCGTCGGTCTTCATTCCGGGATCGCACGCGCAACGCGCCGAGATTACTCGCCGCGAATCGACAACCAGCACCGGCTGAAAGCTACGCCGCTCACTCTCGACGACATACGCCGTTGACGCGCCGCGGAAGAAGAGCACGCCGCGCAACTGAAACTTGCCTGCCTGCCGCTGGATCGTGGCCAGCGTCGCCGCGCGAAACGCGGCGCGGAATCGTTCCGGAACGTTGGGAGTGGGATCGGTGGTCAACGGGAGTGCGCTCGTTGTCCAATCTTAGCCGCTTCACAATTCGCTCACAGGTCAGTGCAATCGTTTGTCGGAGAATGCCACGATGCGGCGATCGTCCAGGTTCCGTGATGTGTCCTTCCTGCGCGAGGGAACGCTGCCGTCCTCGGCGGCTGGCCCGGCGGCGGCGTCCTCGCCGCCGAACGCACCACGGGAGCCGAGGACGGCTCCCAGCCAGCCGGCGAGGACGCCAGCGCTCCTGCTTCACTTGCCGGATCCAGTCTCATGACGTCCATCCTCCTCAACGACATCCACTCCCAACTGAACGAAACGCGCGTCGATCGCGTCATCCCTGTCGTTTCGCAGGAGGCGGTGCAGGACGCGGTTCGCGAGGCAGCACGCGATGACCAATCCATCTCCATCTCTGGCGGCCGGCACTCGATGGGCGGACAGCAGTTCGGTGCCGGAACCGTGCATCTCGATATGCGTCCGCTCAATCACATCGTCGCACTCGATTCCGTGCGCGGAGTCGCCGAGGTCGAGGCGGGGATTCAATGGCCGGAGTTGATGCGCGGACTGGAGTTGATGCAGGAAGGAAGCGAACCCTCCTGGTGCATTGTTCAGAAGCAGACCGGCGCCGATCGGCTCACCCTCGGTGGCGCGCTCGCGTCCAACGTTCACGGACGCGGCCTGATCTGGCCGCCGATCATCAATGACGTCGAGGCCTTCACGCTGATCGACCACGCCGGCGAAGCGCGGCGCTGCAGCCGCGAAGAGAATCGCGAGCTCTTCTCGCTCGCCATCGGCGGCTACGGACTCTTCGGCGTCATCACCTCCGTCGCCCTCCGCCTCCGTCCCCGTAGCCGCGTGCAGCGCATCGTCGAGATCCGCGGCATCGAAGGGATCGTCGAGGCAATCCAGCAAAGAATTGCTGACGGCTGTCTCTACGGCGACTTCCAGTTCTCGATCGACGAGACATCGGCCGGTTTCATGAGAGAGGGCGTCTTCGCCTGCTACCGCCCGACCGATCTGCCGATCGGAACCGCGCGCGAACTGGGCGTAGGCGATTGGGAAGAGCTCATCGCTCTCGCCCACTTCGATCGCCGCCGCGTCTACGAGGTCTATACGTCGTATTACCAAAGCACGAGCGGCCAGATCTATCCCTCGGACACCCATCAGTCGGGTCTCTACATCGACGACTACCATCACGCGATCGACGCGCGGACGGGCTCGCGGGCCACCGAGGTCATCACCGAGATCTACGTTCCTCGGCATCGCCTGATCGATTTCATGGACGAGGCCCGCGCCGATTTTCTCGCGTGCCGCATTCCGATCATCTACGGCACTATCCGCATGATCGAGAAGGACAGCGAGTCGTTTCTGGCGTGGGCGAAAGAGCCTTATGCCTGCGTGATTTTCAACCTGCACGTCGAGCACACAAGCGGAGGTTTGCAGTCATCCGCCGATGCGTTTCGGCGCCTCATCGACATGGCCATCGCCCGCGGTGGCAGCTACTACCTTACCTATCACCGCTTCGCGCGGCGCGATCAGGTCGAGCGTTGCTACCCGCAGTTTGGGCAATTCCTCGCCATGAAGCGCCACTACGATCCCGACGAGCGCTTTCAGAGCGATTGGTACCTCCACTATCGCGATATGTTCGGCGCGTGAAACGCCACCAATCCACTTCTCACGCGAAGACGCGAAGACCGCGAAGAAGAGCATCGCAACCCTCAAACCCTTCGCGTCTTCGCGTGAGAAAGTCTTTGCTCCGATGATCGCCGAACCGATGACCGCGTTCACCGATCTCATCCTCTGCCTTCTCAGCCTGACGTTCGGCATCCGCCTGCGCGGCGGCACGAGCCGCGCCCGCTCGCTCTGGAGCGCCGCCTTCCTCGCCTCCAGCCTCGGCTCGCTCACAGGTGGCACCTATCACGCCTTCCAGCCAGCGCTATCGCCGCTCCTGCTCGTGATTCTATGGAAGATCACTGCGGCCGCAGTCGGCGCCGCCGGCCTTCTGCTCTTCTGCGGAACGACGCAAGCACTTGTCCAGCAACCGACGGCCCGCGTGCTGACCATCGCATCCATCGTTCTCTTCGTGACCTACCTCGCCTGGATGACCACGCACGACGAGTTCATCTACATGATCGCCTTCTACGCCGCGCTGATGATTGCAACGGTGGTTATTTGCATCGTGCGCTACCGCATCGCGCCTCGGGCATGCGCGCTGATCATTTCAGGGATCGCAATCGCGGCACTGGCCGCCGCCGTCCAAGCATCACACATAGATCCCTTCGCACATTTCAATCACAATGATCTCTACCACGTCCTTCAGATGGTTTCGTTGTTTGTGATGTATCGAGGGGCGCGGGAAATACCGTAATCGTCAATTGACTCAAGGAAAGAATCACCACAGAGACACAGAGATCGCAGAGGGATCCGTCAATTTGGTGATCTCTGCGATCTCTGTGTCTCTGTGGTGATGTAGCACTTCAAACCAATAAATCAACCAACATCATTGCGGAATCCTCCCCGGCGTCCACGGCGCGCCGCGGGCGTTCATCTGCTTCTCCACATCGGCCAGGTCGACTTCGATCAGCTTGTGCAGGCGGTCGAGGAGCGGGGCGGTTTGCTGCTGGGCGACGGCGAGTTCCTCGCGGTGTGTTGCGGTCGGAGGAGCAGTTGTAGTCAGGCCGTTCACGGCGGTGTTGACGCGGTCGAGCAGCGACGGGGCAAAGGGCTCGTTCGCGCGGCGAAGGATCGGATCGCCGTTGAGCTGGTCGTTGATGTCGCGCAACGACAGGTCGATCGTGTTCACCTTTGCCAGGAGTTTCGGATCGGGGCCGGCGATCTCGTCGAGTGCGCGGCGGACGTACTGAATGCGCGTCAGTGCCTCCTGCGTGGCGCGGGCGGATCCCATCAGCGTGCGTTGCAGACTTGCGGCCTTCTTCTGGAAGTCGAGCACGGCGGCGCGGTCGCTCTCCTTCATGATCGAGAGATAGAGCGGAACGACGTTGAACGTCTGCGGCGCGCCGAGGACGGTTTCGACGCCGTCGATGCGCTTAGCGACGCGCACTGTGTACTTGCCCGGAGCGACGAGCGGGCCGCCCGGCGGCGGCGAGAAGACATCGGCCTCCTGCTCTTTCAATTCGATCGGGTTCGGCGCCGGGTAACGAAGATCCCAGGCCACGCGATGGAAGCCTGCCTTGGCCGGACCGCTCACGCGGCGGATCACGTTCCCCTCTTCATCGCTCACGATCATCACTACCGCCGGCTCGATCTCTCTCTCCTCGGCGCGCAATTGATCGAGCGTCGGATACGGCGGCGGTGCGTGGCCCGGTTCATTACTCTTATCCTGGTCGATCTTCGACTCCGCCTCCTGGCGCTGTTTGCGGCGGCTCTTCAGCTCTTCCTTCAGGTAGTAGGTGAAGACGGCGCCGAACGGAGGGTTCGGAGCGGTGAAGAACGACCCACCCTGAAATGACTTGCCCGGCAGCCCGTACTGCGCGCGCTCGACGAAGAGATCGGCGTCGCGCGTCGGGAAGAGCGTCGCTTCGTTGCCGGCGATCGCCGGCGTCATGGCGCGCAGCGGGCTGACGTCATCAAGCACCCAGAAGCCGCGGCCGAACGTGGCGATGACGAGATCGTCGTGACGCTTCTGGAACCAGAGGTCGCGCACGGCCACCGTCGGGAAACTGCCCTTCAATTGGAACCACGACGACCCGCCGTTCTGCGAGACGAAGAGCCCATATTCGGTTCCGACATACAGGAGCTTCGGATCGACCCGGTCCTCGACGAGCGCGTAGGCACTACCGCGCACGGGCAGATCGCTGGCGATCGAAGTCCAGGTCTTGCCGCGATCGCTGCTCTTCAACACGTACGGTTTGTAATCGCCGGTGTTGTGATTGTCGAACGCGGCGTAGACGACGTTCGCATCATGCTGCGACGCCTCGAGACGCGAAACGTACGTAACATCGGGCACGCCGGCGAAGTGATCGATCTTCCGCCAGTTCTTGCCGCCATCCTCGGTGACCTGAACGAGACCGTCGTCGGTCCCGACGTAGATCAGCCCCTCCTGTAACGGCGACTCGGCCAGCGAGACGATGTTGCCGTACCACGATGTCGACGCACCCTTGGCCACGGCGTCCACACCCCACACTCGTCCCATGACCGGCAGCGTGTTGCGATTGACGTGGCGGGTGAGATCGGGGCTGATCGGCTTCCATTCGTTGCCGCGGTCATCGCTGCGGAAGAGATACTGCGCGGCGAAATAGAGGCGGTTGCTGTCGTGCGGGCTGACGATGATCGGCGAGTCCCAGTTCAGGCGCAGCGGATCCATCGTGCCTGCCGGCTGCGGCTGGATGTCGAGAATCTCGCCGGTGCGTTTGTCGAAGCGCACCAGGCCGCCGTTCTGCGATTCGGCGTAGATGGTGTTAGAGTCTTTTGGATCGGGGACGGAGCGGAATCCGTCGCCGCCCTGAGTGACGTACCAGTCGGCGTTGCTGATGCCCTTCGCGTCCGTCGTGCGCGCGGGCCCGCCGAGGGAGAAGTTGTCCTGCGTGCCGCCATAGACGCTGTAGAAAGGAAGGGCGTCGTCGGCGCTCACGCGATAGAACTGCGTGACCGGCAGATTGGCCTTGAAGTTCCACGACTCGGCGCGGTCGAACGACTCGTAAAGGCCGCCGTCGCAGCCGATGATAAGGTGATCGCTGCTGGCCGGATCGATCCAGACAACGTGGTTGTCGGGATGCTTCCACTTCTCATCGAGCTTGCGCCACGTCTTGCCGCCGTCGTCGCTGACGCGCACCCAGACGTCAGCGGAGTAGATGCGGTCGTCGTCATTCGGATCGACGAAGATCTCACCGTAGTACTGCCCCTGGGCGTTGTAGTCGTTGAGTTTCTTCCACGACGATCCGCCGTCCTTCGAGACGAAGATGCCGCCGGCCTTGCGCGTCGATTCGATCGTGGCGTAGACGACTTTCGGATTGTGCGGCGCGAGCGCCAGGCCGATACGCCCCATGTCTTCTTTCGGTAAACCGTCCTTCAACTTCGTCCACGTCTTGCCGCCGTCGGTCGATTTCTGGATTGAAGATTCCGGTCCGCCGTCGATGAGCGTGAAGACGTGGCGCCGCCGCTGGTACGCCGCGGCGAAGAGGATGTCGGGATTGGTAGGATCGAGGACGACGTCGCTGACGCCGGTGTTCTCGCTGATGTTCAACGCGCGATTCCACGTCTTGCCACCATCGGTCGTCTTGTAGAGTCCGCGGTCGCCACCGGGCGCCCAAAGCGGCCCCTGCGCAGCGACATAGACGACGTTGGAGTCGCGCGGATCGACGACGATCTTTCCGATGTGCTCCGACTTCTCGATCCCAACGTTCTTCCAGCTCTTCCCTCCGTCGACCGATTTGTAAACTCCATCTCCCATCGACACCGAACGCTGGCTGTTGTTTTCGCCCGACCCCACCCAGACCACGAGCGAATCGTGCGGATCGATGGTCACGCAGCCGATGGAGAACGACTTCTCGCCATCGAACACCGGCTTGAAGGTCGTCCCGCCATTCGTCGTCTTCCACACGCCACCACCCGCCGTAGCGACAAACCAGACACGCGCATCGCGCGGATCGACAGCCAGATCGATGATGCGCCCCGACGTGAGGGCCGGCCCGATCTCGCGAAGCTCGAGCCCGGCGAAGGTCTTCTCGCCGTACTTTGATTCTTTCTCTTTCGCGTCCTTTTCTTTCGAGGCCGGCGCGGGAGCGTCGGCCTTCTTCGCTGGCTGGGCGTTGAGAAAGACTCCAAACGAAATGAAGACGACGAGGATGCAGGTAAGCCGTTTGGCCATCGATGACCTCTCTCTGATGTGGCGTTCTGAAGGAGGGGCAATGCTAACCGAAGGAGGGGCGCAGGGGAATGCTCAGTGACGCACACTCCGTCGGCGCGGCGGGTGCTCGGACCGCAGGCGCGGCTACCAGTCAGTCCGTAGTCGTTCTTCGCGCGCTCGTCCCCGGATGGCTCGCTGAAGAGGGTCTCCACGACGGCGCAAACCGCCTCGGCTGAGGGTGGTCTCGGCGATTTTGTCGCGAGGGGGTAGGGAAATCCCCATCCGCGTCACTCCCTATACGGACTCCCTTGAGCCATGTTCTCGTTGACCAGCGTTCTCGATCAGCGAGGCGTTCGTTGAAGCGACTGCTTGGAGAGACCGCCGAGTTCGGATATGCAATTGCAACCCGCGATGAGAAACCAGGTGCGACATCACCCGATGTGGCACATCCGCGCCAACACCTTCTCTCGACATCGCGGAGATCATGTGGGGTGCCCGATCGCGATACCAAATACGCAGAACCCACTGGCATTGAACGCTACTGCCACGAGCCGCGCAGCACGTTGCTTGAGACGCAAGGTCACGCACGCAGGGATCGATGCTGACGCGAAGCCCAGAACCGTCGGCAGCCCCAAGGCCAATCTTCACCGCGTATTCTTGTTACGAACAAGAGCTTCGCCCGAAGGTTAGCCAAAACCACTCAGCACTACATCAGGAGTGTTAGCCAGAAGAGATCCAACCAAATAACCTGAACAGCCTGAAAAAGGAGAATCAATGTACGAAGTTGTCGCAACACGGAATACACCAGCGCTCGTGATTTATCTCATCGACATCAGCGGATCGATGGCTGAGCCGCTCGATGGAGCAAGGAAGATCGATCATGTCGAGGAGGCCATTGAGAAGGTGGTCAATAAGATGATTCAGCGCTCGACGCGAGGCGAGCTCATCTCGCCGCGATACCGGATCGCAATGGTTGCATATACCGACGACCCGATCGACGTTCTCGGGGGCGTGTTGACGATCGATCAGGTCGCCCAACGGGGTAAGCTCAAGCTCACGCCCAATCACCTTACGAATACTGATAAGGCGTTCGCGATGGCACGCGACATACTGCATCAGGAACTTCCGAAACTTGCTGACTGTCCGGCACCAATGATTTGTCACCTGACCGATGGCGATTACACCGGAGCCGATCCTTCCCCGATCGCCCACGAAATCATGCAAATGAGCAACGCAGACGGAAACGTCCTGATCGAAAATATTTATGTCGGTGAGAACCTTACCGAGGAGCCCATCGGCGATCCCCGTGCTTGGCCCGGCCTTAAGGATGAGCGCGAATTACGGAGCCCACAGGCCAAGAAACTGTTCCCGATGTCATCAGAGCTCCCGGCAAGCTACGCCGACGTCATTTCTGATGACGGGTACGTCTTGCGTGCCGGATCGCGGATGCTTATTCCGGGCACTAACCGCGATTTGATCCAGCTTGCGTTTGCAATGTCGGGCGCAACACCCACCAGGTGACCTGATGGCGTCAAAATTCGAGCCAGGGCCAAACGAAGAGTTTGTACTGACCATTGATTCGCGCCGGTTTTCGTTCCGCAGCGTGCCTCACCCAGCCGCCCCTGCGTCTGCGCACGTCATTTCAGCCGGCCGGGCTGACGTCCATCATGTTCTGGAGGTCGCAACAAAGGGAGAGTACGCGCTGAAGGCCTTTATGGCGCGGTATCGTGGGCCGCATGTCAAGGATGCATGCGCGCGACTGGATGCACACAAGCGATCGGGAGGCTTGTCGGTATGCGATCGCCGGTGCCTCGCGCCCGGACGAGCCGACGAGACGATCGCGGAATACCCAAACCTCGCGTTTGCAGTGCTCATGCCTTGGGTTCGCGGGGAATCGTGGTTCGACGTTCTGGCGAAGGGGAAAGCCGGCGGATCATGGAGTGAAACGGACGGGATTGCCTTCGCGTTGCGCCTGGCGACAGTCCTATCTCATCTCGAACATTCCGGGATGGCACATGGCGACATCTCGTCCGGCAATGTGATTCTCCATCGGCAGAGTGGTGATCTACAACTGGTCGATGTCGAGGATCTGTACGCGCCGGGCTGGCCTCGACCACAGTCACCGTCGCCTGGTACCGCTGGATACCGTCATCGCACTACACCGGTCGATGTGTGGTCGGCCACCGCCGATCGGTTCGCGGCAGCTATGCTACTCGCAGAGATGCTGGCGTGGTCAAGTCCCGAAATTCGGTATTTGGCGCACGGCGAGAGCTACTTCGACCAGGCAATGATCGATCAGATTGACGATGCGGCCTATCAGCCGCTGCGGGCAGCCGTGGCGAAGTCAGGAATAGACATCGCGAATCTTCTCGATCGCGCATGGACCGCGAACACTATTGCCGCCTGTCCCTCGATATCGGAGTGGTACAGTGCCCTGCAAGCGGTGTCGGTAGCGCGTTTCGGTATTTCTATCGATCCTGTGGCGCGCTATCAACTGCCGGATGCTGCGCCGCCGTTGTGGGTCGATAACAATATCCCTGTGGAGCCCCCGCGCTTGGAGTGGGAGGCTCGCGACCGTCCGCCAATCACTCCTCCTCACTGGAAGTAGCGGAACTAACAATGAACGCAACATATGATGGATCAATTCTCACGTTGAGCTCAGAGCAACGCTCGAGCGAAGTCCAGTTTCACAGCGAACAGATTCCGGTCGGCGGCGGCGAAGAGGGGATGGCTGTCATCTATGCAGGTTATCGACGCTGCAGCGACTTCGATCTCGGCAACCACGCCGGACAGGACTACATCTCGTTGAGAGCTGACGAGCGGACAGTTGTGGGGGTGGTCGCAGATGGCGTAGGACAGTCGTTCTACGGAGATCTGGCCGGTCGTCGTGTCGCAAAATATCTACTGGAGTTCCTCTGGACTCATCGAGCGACACCGCCCTCTGATCAAGAGCTGACGCACGCACTCCTTACCGAGGCAAAGGCGTTCGAGAGCGAGGTTAACGAATTCGCCATTCCCTCACACCTCACGCCGCTTCTGCGGGAGGCGTTGGCAATTACAAGAGCGAAGGGCTCTCAAGCAGTGTTTGCGGCGTTTATCTTCGACCTTTCGCATCCGCTCGTTCACGTCTATCAGGTTGGAGACGTTGACGTCTATATCTTCTATGAGGACCAAGCCACGGAACGCATTCAAGCGGCGAAGCGAGGCCGCTGGTCAAGCGGTGCTCATACTGAGCTGCTCCTGCGCTCAAGACAGTTCGGAGGCCGCGTCTCGGGAATACTCGCTCAAAGTGACGGCTCTACGGATGCGTGGGCGTCGACCTTGCGGTTCCAGGCGGATGTCAAGCAGCAATTTGATGAAATGGCCCGCATCCGTGCTTCCGTGGACGACGTTTCATTCTTGAGCGTGAGCAAGGTAGCCGGGAAACCGCGAAGGCGTTCCGGGCCGGTTAGGCCCGCGATAGAGGCAGATCGAGTTCCCGCGTCACCTTCCCCGACAGTCACTACCGCACCCATTGCGCCCCCCGAAAAGACCTCCTTTGTCAGGTTGTCCGCGCCGTGGGTGCTCGCGATCTTCGCGGCAGGTGTCCTCTCCTCGCTCCTGATGGCGATCCTGGTGACGTTCCTGGTGAGGAGAGTCCACCCTTCGGCGTCACCTTCAAAATCGTCGACCGGTCAGCGAGCCGCGATGAATCCTGCGCCTCCCCCGGTGGCTAAGAAGGCGCTCTATCGCCTGGATGTGACAACTTCCAAATACGCAGAACTGAAGCAGAAAATAAAGGCTAGCGCCATCCCAATTCGCGACACTGCCGTTGGCGAGATCTCGGTTTGGGCCATTGTTCCGCCGCAGCTTCCGGCAGCAACCCTTCGTCTCGCCACGTCGCTGCAAACATCGGCGGTTTCTCAGATCGCCTCCGACGACGCGCGTCGGTTCTTTTGTATTATTTTCGCCCACATTCCACAGAATCGAAAACTCTCCGCCGTAGCAGAACTTCTCGACGCCAAAGGGATGGTTCTCGCGCGAGGGGAGATAACGCTCGCTGCGCGTGATCTTCAGTCCACAACCCGGGGATACTATGTTGTGGAGCCGGTTCCAGCGAAGTGACTCCTCAGTACATGTTGTCCCCTCAACCTGGAGGGACTATCGAGATCGAAGGGCGCCGGTACCGATTCACGGCCCATCCGTCAGCACCGCGGAACGTCTACGCACTGGAGGCAAGTCGCGCGACGGTGTACCAAGTCATCTCCGACGACGGGATGTCTTATGCGCTGAAGGTGTTCAAACTGAAGTTCCGCGTCGCGTCCCTGGTTGAGACTACCGCCAGACTACGTCCTCTCCGGTTGTTGCCGGGACTTCTCGCTGCCGAGCGCTCCATCATCATAGTGCCCCCAGAAGACATTCCGGACCTGCGGTACGCGCTTCTGATTCCGTGGGTGCGAGGGACGACCTGGTCGGATCTGCTCACAAAGGCGAAGGGCGGCGCCACACTTGAGTTCGATCACGCTGTGCGGCTATGCGACCGGTTCCTTCTTGTCGTTGAGATGCTCCAGTCGCATACGATCGCTCACACGGATTTATCAGCTGCGAATGTAGTTTTGGACGTGTCCACGCTCGATGTTCAACTAGTAGACTTGGAGGACATCTACACTGCCACCGCCGACGAGCCCGCGGTTCCGTCGCGCGGATCTCGGGGTTATCAACATCCTCACGGTGAGACGTGCTGGCACTCGGCCGGCGACCGATATTCATCGACGGTCCTTGCGGCAGAGATTCTTCTGTCTGTTGATCGCCAGGCAATGGCGCTCGCGACCGAAGAGTTTTGTTTCGGGCCGAATTCGACGACTCCCGAACAAGTGGCGCGAATAGCCATTCTAATCGAGCGGCTGCGCCTGCTAAGCGGTACCTTCTCTTCAGTGTTTGAGCGCGCTTTGTACTCTACGCGAATGGCGGATTGTCCATCGGCGACCGAATTGCGGCAGGCGATTCGTCCGCTCAAAATGCAACTCGATGCCGGCATTCGGTGGGTTCCGCGCGAGGAACAGTCGCTGCCACTGCCTCCCTCTCCCTTCTTTCGGCCTGCGCGGCTGCAGCCATCTCCGCTGAAGGTCGCCCCTCTCCAGAACTCAATATCAGCCACTTCAAGTCGGCCAGCTCAGGCTTCTCAGCCGGCGTTAGCAACCCGTAAGCGGAGGCGACTCCCGACAGTCGCTATCGCGGCGACGATTCTTGCCCTCTTGTTGATATTGCTCTTTCTCGCTGTGCGCGCGTGGATCCGTACGAGTGCTGCGTCACATATCGATTCGCTCCACTCATACGGCAGCGCCCTCGAAACCGCTCAGTCTCTCCTCCGAGCGTCTTAACAACACACCTTAAGAAGGATCACGTCACGAGGTGAGCATCGGCGCGCGACCGAGGATCTTACGCCATGCCCTCCGAGCGCAATGCTGCGTTCGAAAGGATAGAATGGCTCTCCTATTTCCTCCTCTTCCACCACATCACCACGCCGCTGAACGCCTGCAGAACCACGAGCAGGCTGGAGGCGGACATCACGATCCGTGATGGGGTTCCGAACACGTCGCCGGTGTGAATCTGGCGGTTCATCAGCGAGGCGCGCACGGCCAGTGGCGCGGTACGCGAATTCTGCGCGACCAGCACCTTCCCGCTGTACTGATCGATGCCCACCCACGACCGCCCGCCCGGTGTCCGATCCTCGCTGAAGCGCATTCGGACGTTGTATGAGTCCGTCTTGTCCTCGGGATAGTCGATGGAGAGAGGTGTTGCTCCCGGTTCGGCCGTCTTCGCGATCCGAAGCACCTCATCCGGATCGATCGGTGTGGCGCCTTCGCGCGGAATCGACGGCAGCGAGCGCGCGATCGGTTTCGTCCCGGTGGCCTTGTACGTCCAGCGCGCGATCGGATTCTCGAACGCGATCCCGATCGAGGTCAGCGCGAGGAGCAGCAGAAAGACCGCGCTCAGAATCCCGGTGGCGTTGTGGATGTCGAACATCACGCGAAACAGCGAAACGTTCCACTTGATCGAGACCTTCTTGTACTTCCACCAGAGAATCACGCCGGAAACGACGAGAAAGAGCATGACGACGCCGGCGGCATCCATGATTGCTTCGCCGGCCTTGCCAGCCAGCAGGTGCGTATGAATCTGATGGATGCGATTGATTAGAGTCGTTCCGCGTCGCGTGCCGAGGATCGCGCCGGTGTAGCCGTTCACGAAGACGGCGGTTCCTGAGCTGATGAAAGCGACGTGCGCGGTGTCGGGGTGTTGCGCCAGGACAAAGCCGTCGACCTTGCTGCCGGGAAATCGTCGCTGCACGGCCGCCGCAAGCGTTGATAGTGGGAGGGGCGCCGACGCTTGTGGCGCGATGTCGAACAGCGACGGGTTGAAGAGACGGTCAAGCTGCGCCTCGAAGGCGATGATCGAACCGGTCAGCCCGAGGATCGCGACGAAGATCCCCGCGACGAGGGTCCCGTAAAGGTGCAGATTCAGCAGCAGTTTTCTCATTCGTTCCTCGGCGCAAGAGGCGGTCGGTTCTGTGGATGTACGCACGAAGACACTCAGGGATTCCGCTTTACATACTTCTTACATTTCTCGACGCAGCACGGCGTGCCGGCCATTTCACGCAGCGTGTGAAAGACGAGCTACCGCCTCAGTGCCGCGTCGCGCGCCGCCGCGGCGGGTGCTCGAGCCGCAGATCGACGTGTCCCAACCCGCCGGTAGCGACGTAGAACGGCTTCGTCGTTCCGCGCCCGAAGCCTGACGTGAAAGGGAGCGTGGTCGTGGCCTCGCCGCGGGCGGCGAAGTACTCCAGGATGGCCATCTCGTCGTCGGTCAGCAGACGATCGCGCGAGATGACGACCACGGCGACGTCGAAAAACTTCGGCGCTGCGACGGCGTCGGGGACGCGCGGTCCGTTGACGGCGATGACGTCGTTGATCGTGATCGTGCTGCTCGGAAGCACGCAGCCGCTGCACGCGCTTCCCTGCACGATGATTCCCGGCTTGACCGCGGAGGCGGGAAGGAGACCCATCAGATAGAGGTCGAAGTCAGTGAACTCGTTCGTCACCGGCGCGTCGGTGATCCGCGCGGTCGTCGCCGTCACAGCGGTCACGTCGTACGGAAAGTCGCCGCCGACGGAGCTGCCGGGAATGTTGAAGCCCATGACGCCGTGGGCCATGGTCGACGGCGGCCAATGTGGTCCCGGCAGTAGCGCACTGTTCTTCAGGAAGAGCACCCACTGATGTCCGAGCTCGTGCGAGAACGTCGTCTCCCCGGCGTCGAAGAAGAAATCGACCGGATAGACGGTGATGCCCTGCAGCTTGCCGGCGCTTCCATACGCCGGTGCGGAATTGAATTTCGTCTCGCCGATGCCGTCGACGTCGTTGCGCACCGCGAAGTGATAGCGGTTCGCCGGATACGACGGCTCGACGTAGACGATCTGCAGGAAATCGTAATCGTCATGGTAGTAGCCGTAGAACTGCTGGGCCGCTGTCTGCACATGATCGGCGTCGAGCGCTGGCCTGAAAAGGTTCAGGATGCGCGCCGTCGCGCGCGCGTTGCCGCCGAGGCTGCGGATGGTGACGGAGGGGACGCGGTCGTCGAGGACTTGGATGAAACTGTTGTACGAAGCCAGCGTTGAACCGTCCGATGCCAGCAGCCGGATGAATCCGACGAAGTTGTGGTTGACGTCATCGGCCGCATACCCATCAAGCACTTTCGCCGCGGGAACGGACGCCACCCAATGTCCCGGCGAATTCTGCGTAAGCGCAATCGACCCGCCGTTCGTGTAATCGAGGCGCATTCCCGACACCGTGCCACTGGTTTGCGCCTTGAGCGCGACGTCCGCGGTGCGGTTCGTGCGCACGGCCATCGGGTCGTATTTGTTCCAGACGATTGTCTGCGCGTTGACGGCGACGGCCAGGAACAACGCGAGGATCGCGGCGGCGCGGGGCACGAAGCCGATGATAGCGGCAATGCTCCTGCCGCGCCTTCTGAAAGAGACTCGATCACCACAGAGGCACTGAGAGCACAGAGATCATCACTTGCGTCCCTTCGAGCAAGTGAATACTGCTGGGATACGGGCTATGAACGGGTTTGCCTGGCGGGCATCCGAGACGATTTTTGAACCGTCCTGCCCGCTCCAGCAGCATACTTGGCGCATGGGAAAGATCGACGACGTGCTCGCGGAGATGCGGCGGGAGCGGGAGCGGCTCGCGGCCGATCTCTCGCGCGTCGACCGCGTGATCGCGGCCCTGGAAGAGGGAGGCGCAGTCGTGGCCGGCGACGAAACGGGAGTGGCGAACGTGCCGCCGGGCGCCGCCGCAACTACGGCTGCCAGTGGCGCGCAGGCAAGCTTGCCGCCCGGAATCGGACCATATACGCTGCTCGACATCTACGAGGCGACGGCTCATTACCTCTCAACGGTCGATACGCCGAAGAACTCGACCGAAATTGCCGCCGCGCTTCGGGCCGGCGGCTTCAAGACACGTTCGAGGAACTTCGTGAACACCGTTCGGGTGATGTTGCGCCGCAAAGACGGCAGATCGACCGGGATCTCGATGACGAAAGACGGGAAGCGCTGGTTCCTCAAGCGAAAAGCCGTGAAACAAAGGCCACCGAAGACTTCCTCAGGGAGCGATGGGGCATCATGATCACACTGGTATGACGAGGAGTCATATGAGTGTGATCGTGCGCCACATACGTGTGACCGGCAATCAGATACGTGTGACCGAACGTCATACGAGTGCGACGATCGGTCATACAAGTATGTCGAAGAATCATATGAGTGCGATCGCGTGCCATGTAAGTATGATTCAGTAGTCACATGAGTGTGATCGAAAACCATACAAGTACGGTCAGCGATCACTCAAGTATGATGAACGCCACCACAAGTATGATTTAGTCACACAAATATGGGCGATGTTGACGGTGAACCGACACTCTTTCGACGCCACGCTCCAGTGAATCGCAGCCGATCGAGCGGCTTTGCAGTACGTTCGCCCTTCCATCTCATCACTCGAGCAGCGGAAACCGGCGATCGGCGAGGCATAACGGCCAGCACGCATCAGAGACTGCTGCGGCGAGATCTTCATTCGTGTCAGTGATCGAGCGCGTTCGTCCTGGGAACGACTTAGTTGGCGGTTTCGCGGGCCGCCGCGCGTTGGCGGCAAGAGGCTGGCGGGCATTGTGGACGATTTTCGAACCGCGGTGCTCGCCGCGTGACGGTCACGCCGCGACATCAGACGATGAAGGGGTTCTCCACTGTGACTCCACCGATGGATTGGCCGTGTTGGAAATCCTCGGAAAGCAGCTTCTTTGCTCCTGCCAGCAAAGCAGCTTGAACGATCAGCGCATCCCAGAAGCTGAGTTGATGGCGCTGCTCGAGGAAAGAGGCCGCAACGACGTCATCGGGGGTCAATGGTTGGATGGTCCAAGACGAGTAGCCACGAAGGAGCTCGCGGGCAACATCCCGCGCGATAGCGCTGCGCAGTTTACGAGTGACTGTGCTGTAGAACTCCTGGAGAACCTGAATGCTCAGCACGCCCGATCGCGCGTCCAGGATGTCCGCAACCGCCTTGGCGGCTATGCGCTGCTTGTTGCCCGAATCGGCGTCATGGGCGTAGACGAGGACGTTGCTATCGACGAAGACCTTTTCGATCATGGAGATCCTCTCGGCCAGGACGCGCGCCGCCCAGCCGGAAGGGCGGTTTCTTCAGATGTTGGAGAATCTGCTCTCGCGCCGCGCTGTAGCGATCGGCCTCGGCGACCATCTGTTCGATTTGCCCTGTCACCAGTCCGCCGATGGAGATTCCGTGTTCTGCCGCGATGACCTTTGCGCGCCGAATGGTGGCCTCGTCGAGTTGAATGGTGAGGTTTTGTCTGGCCATGCACGTATTTTACGTGGAGCACGTAAACCACGTCAACGCGAGTGGGAGTGTGAACTGCTGAATCTGGCGGAGGAGGTGGGATTCGAACCCACGGTACCGTTTCCGGTACGGCGGTTTTCAAGACCGCTGCCTTAAACCACTCGACCACTCCTCCGTTGGAAATCAGAAGGCTGAAGGCTGAAGTGGCCTTCGGCGGTTCGGACAACGCCACATGCGCAACCAACATTTCGGGGCGAACCGAGAGCGCAGGAGCTCGCAGATTCTACTTCTGCCTTTTGCTCTCTGCCTTCTGACCTATGAAATCAGATTCACGTCCAGCGTGATCTTAAGGCGCAGTCTCCGGTGCTGGCGGAGCTCCTCGAGGGTGATGTTCAGGGGAACGGTCACTTCTTTTACCAGGCCGTCGGTGGCGCGGCGCTCGGTTGGTTTTGAGGCGGTTGCTGCACGCGCGCCGGACGGGGCGCCCAGTTCGGGAAGCGAGCTCAGGATCCCCTCGGGGAGCGGGATCTCGATCGACATCATCGGCACGTCGCTCGACGGATCGTCCAGCGATGAGAACGGCGAGCCGGGTCCGCCGAGGATGGAGAGGCCTGACGTTGGCGGTTCGTCGTCGTCATCCTTTTCCTTCGTCGCGTAGTAATCGACGAAGTCGTCGAACGGTTCCGGGGTCGGAGGGGCGGCGGCTTTCGGGGCCGGCTTCGCTGTGGCCGCGGCGGCGGCCTTGGGGGCGATCAGCTCCGTCGGCACCATCGGAAGATCGTCTGCTCCGTGCGCGTCGTCGAGCACGAATGACGACGATGCCGCGGGTTTCGCAGCGGGGAGCGGCTCGCCGAAGACGTCGTCGTCGTCCCATAACGAATCGTGCGGACGCGCTTCCGCCGGCGCGGCATTCAGAATCTGGATCTCACGGTCGAGCGGCTCGGAACCTTCCAGGCCATATTTCTTAATGAGATGCGAAAGGACAAGATGCGTGATGCCTTTCAGCGTCTCTTCGACGCCGACGCCGGTCGTGGCCACCGATTCGAAGTGCGGCACGCCGAGTTTGTTCACCTCGGCCACCATCTCGGCCACCGGCAGCGCGTTCGGCAGATCGCGCTTGTTGAACTGAATCACCAGCGGAATCTCGCGGATGCGCACGCCCTGGCGTTTGAGGTTGTCCTCGAGGTTCTGCAGCGATTCGAGATTGGCGTCGGTGGCGTGGTCCTGACTGTCGGCGACGAAGACGACTCCGTCGGCGCCTTTGAGAACGAGCTGGCGCGTGGAGTTGTAGTAGACCTGCCCCGGCACCGTGTAGAGCTGCAACTTCGTGCGCATCCCGCGGATCTTGCCGAGGTCGAGGGGGAGGAAGTCGAAGAAGAGGGTGCGGTCGGTCTTCGTCGCCAGCGAAAGCATCTTGCTCTTGTTGTTCGACGGCAGCGAGTCATAGACAAACTGCAGATTCGTCGTCTTACCGCAGAGGCCGGGACCGTAGTAGACGATCTTCGCGGTGATCTCTTTGGTGGCGTAGTTGAAGAGGACCATGGGAGTCGATGAGCGTAGCGAAGGGGGGTGGAGGAGTCAATGTTGGGGG
>OLLN01000346.1_pt1 | contig 27105 bp, 25 predicted proteins | sample 1604281 | NCBI WGS metagenome assembly OLLN01 (sample SAMEA104055716, study PRJEB20765) | soil metagenome | biome: Arctic tundra; feature: Polygonal ground; material: soil | place: USA | collected 2011-09 | depth 0-0.5 m | reverse complement strand
GTCTCTGATCTCTTGTCTCTGATCTCTTGTCTCTGATCTCTTGTCTCTGATCTCTTGTCTCTGATCTCTTGTCTCTGATCTCTTGTCTCTACGGAGGTTTTCGTCTCCGCGTCTCCGCGTAACAAGTCCCTTGATCCGTACCACTAGAACCGCCGGCTGATTCCGGCCGACAAGAACACGTTCGGCGGTGTCGTCCCTCGGGCGCCCCAACCGATGGAGACATCGAGCTGCGTGTTGCTCCCGATGATTCTGACGGCGCCGGCGTCGACCGTCAGCGCCGTCGAGGCGCCCCGGCTTTCCGGAGACTGAAGGGCTCCATCGACGAAGACATTGGCGTGATCGGAGAGGTTGTACTGCACGGTGAGCGCGGCCAGTCCGGCGGTAAATCGCCCATCGCCGTCGTCGAGCGAAGCTACGCCGATGTTGGGATTCAGCGACCATCGTTCGCCGAAGTTGATGTCGGCGGCCAGGCGGAGATCGCCGGTCGTCGAGTGAGAGCGCTGGGAACCGCTGCCCGATGGAACGAAGGCCCGGACGATCACACCAAGCGAAGGCGCGTCGGCAAAATGAACCTTGGCGCCGATCGACAGCGGCGCGATCTCGTCGGTCCCGCCGGAATGAACGAAGCCGTTGCCTTCGACGCGCAACTCGACCGCTTTCGTCAGACCGTAGCGCAGCAGCAGAGGCGTCGAGATCGATACGCCATCCGCGGCATGATCGCGCTCGAGGCCGGCCTCGATCTGAAAAATGCCACGTCCAACGACACCACTGCTGTCCGCGAGGCCGGGCCGGTCCGCATTGATGAGATCCGCGTCCTGGGCATGAAGGGCAGTTGCTGCCGCAAAGAGAACGAGGGCGACGAGTTTCTTCATGTGCGAAGAGTATCGCGGAGAAACAGAGATCAGAGACAAGAGATTGGAGATCAGGAACTTCCCCTGATCTCTGGTCACTGATCTGAAGCGATAAGAGATCAGAGACAAGCGCCCATCCCTGATCTCTGATCTCTGGTCCCTGATCTCTGATCTCTGATTCTCCCCTCTGCTACCATGCGCCCCTCATGGCGCTCACATCGAAACAACGGCAGTACGTCAAGGGTCTGGCCCATGCTCTCGAGCCTGTCGTGCGTGTCGGCCGCGGCGGCGCCAGTCCGTCTGTCATCGACGAGACGAAGCGCTCGCTGGCCGCGCATGAGCTGATCAAAGTCCGCATCGAAAACGATGACTCCGCGCAACGCCGCACGCTCGCCGAGGAGCTGGCGCGCGCCTGCGACGCCGAGGTCGCGGGCAGCATCGGGAAGCTGGCGATTCTCTATCGGGCCAAAGACGAAGAGCCCGAGATCGAATTGCCGGCGTAGCGCATCGCGATCCGGGCGGCCACGCCGCCGCGCTTTCTCGACCGCGCAATCAATCACTCCACAAAAACGAAGGGCAGCCTCGCGGCTGCCCTTCGCACGTAACTGCTGTGAAGATGATTACGGAAGCATCAGACGAATCACTACACGGCGATTGCGGAGGCGGCCTTCGCCGGTGGTGTTGTCGCCGACTGGCTCGCGGCCGTCGCGGCCTTCGACCGTGATACGTGCCGGATCGATACCGTGGCGCGTCACGAGGTAGTCGCGGACCGCTTCTGCGCGGCGGCGATCGAGATCCTTATTCGGACCAGTTTGCTCTTTGTCGTCGTTGTAGCCGATGGCGATCGCGGTCGCAGTCGGCTCCTGCTTCATGCGCAGAGCGACGTCATCGAGGATGGCTTTGGCGATGTTCGACAGACGCGCCGAACCGGCTTCGAAGTGGATCTCGTCGGTGCGGAGCTCGGTCGGAACGTGCGGGACGGTCACCGGCGGCGGCTCCGGCGGAGCGACCGGCGTCGGGGGCGGCGGTGGAGGCGGCGCCTCCGGCAGCGGAGCGGGCGGAGGCGGAGGCGGGGCAACGGCTGCGAGGTGCAGCGGTGCGAAGGTGATCCCGACCAGTGCGGAGAGGCCGCAGTTATCAAGCTCCGTCACCGCGCACTCGGTGTGATCGCGGCTGTACTTCGCCGCGTTCCAGCGTACGCCGCCGTTGAGCGACCAGCCGCTGTCGCCGATCCAGTGGCGCAAGCCGGTCACGAGAATGATGGGCGACTGAGGCTTCACATCGCCGCCTGTGTACGCAATTGTGTTGATCTCACTGATCCAGTTGGTCGTGCGCCAGAAGTGAAGAGGATGATTCCAGCCCGCCTCGATGAGCAGCTCATTCGGCAGCTTCGCCGAATCGGGAGCGAGGAACGGGAAGTTCGAGTTCTTGGCGCTGCGGTCGCCGGCGATCGTGTACGAACCGCCCACCGTGAACTGGCTGGCCGTGTAGTGCAGACCAGCGCCGAAGTTCGTGCTTCCGCTGGCGATGCCGCTATCCTTGTTGCCGGTCGGAAGATCCGCAAACAGCGAGACGGCCAGGTGCGAGGTAGCCGACGACGGACCGAAGCTGAACTTCGTGGCCAGGTGAAGAGGAGCCGTTCCACTGTCGGAGAATGGCCCCCGGTAGTAGAAGCCGTTGACGAACCCGTTGCGATCGCCTCCGTTGCCTCTGATGCTGTCAAACGGGAGAGAAGCCGATATTTCCCAGTTGTCGGTTAGACCATACCCGACCGACCCGCTGAGGCGATCGAGGTCGTAGCCCATGTTCTTGTGGGCGCGCGCCGACGGGATGATGAAGGGACCGGGAGCCGCGTCGAGTCCCCAGTTCTGGTAGTAAACGCCAAAGGACCAGTCGCCGTGGCGAAGGGTGTTGGCGGTGATGACGTTGAACAGACCGGTCTCGCCCGAGGCAGTGGGCGCAACCAGCGCGGCCTGTTCTTCTGGCGTAATCGTCGCCAGTGTGCCCGACTGAGCAAACAGCGACGGCACGATGAGGAAACAAAGCAACGGAAGCAAGGATCGGAGTCTCAAGCGCAACAAGTAACACCTCCTAGAGTCGAACGGTCTGCCCGCGATGTACTGCCCGGCGCGGCTTACACAAAATGTGCCAGAGCCATGCGAATTGATGACGATAAAGGCTTCAACAGCTTGAGCTTACCATAACTTGATCGAGGTCAACTCAGCCCCACCGGCATCATTTTGATAGGATGCCCCGATGCGTATCCGCCCGACCGCCATCTCCTTCGCGGTAATTCTTGCAGCGACCGCGACGCTCGCGCAGCAGCTGGCTCCCGCGCTCCCGCCGCCAGCGCCCCCTACCGATACGGCCACGCAGACGACGCCGGCGCCGCAGCATTCGCAGACTGTGCCCGCACCGGCACCCGCACCGTTGCCGCCGCCACCCGACATCACGACACCTCCGGCCACTCCACCGGCGCCGCCAACGCCACCGCTCTCGCTCTCGCCGGTCGCCGCCAGCGGCTACGACAGGCGTGACGCGCTGCCAAACGTTTATCTCGCCGATGGACAAGCCAGCATCCGGTTGCGGAAGCTGATCAAGAACGTGCTGTTCGAGAGTCAGATCGACTACAAGTTCGTTACCGGCGACATCAGCACGTTCCTTCGCTACAAGTACTACGCACAGAACTTCACCTACAAGATCGGCGTGTTCGACTCGATCTCGTTCGGCGCCGTCGGCAGCCACACCAACGAATTCGAGCGCGTCCGCGGCGGCCTGCTGCTGCTGGAGTTTCCGCGCGACTACAACCATCGTTACTTCACGCTGCTGCAGGATGACCGGCTCACGTTCGGCGACGTCACCCGCGTCGATAACCGCAAGAACAACATCTATACGAAGTTCGGCTATCAGTACGGCACCGAATTTGACGAGCGGCTGAACGCGATCGTCGGCGAAACGCGCGGACGGCAGGTGCCCGTGCTCACCGTGTTTCGCGAAGTCGGACCGCAGAAGTTCAGCTACGCCGCCGCCCTCACCGAATCGGCAAGGATCTCTACCGGCGCTTACAAATACACGAAGTTCGAGACGGAAGCCATCCGCCGCTGGGATCTCACCGCCACACAATTCATCGTCACGCGCGGACATTTCGGCACGTTCCTGACGAAGGACACTCTCTGCGCGAAGGGCGACGTCACGACTCCCCCAGTCGAGTGCTACTCCATCCCAGGCTACGAGATGTTCAGCCTCGGCGGACGCGAAGCGCTCCGTTCCCTCTCCACATCGAACAGCGTTTCGGCCGGCACGAACGAGTTTCACGTCACCAACGAGTATTTCGTTCCCGTGTTCCGCAATCGCGACTACCGCTACCGCGAACTGCACTTCAACACGATGTATGCAATCGGCTACACCGGCTTCGGCAACGCTGCATTCGCGACGCGCGACCTCTTCAAGACCCGCGATTTCGCCGTCGACGCCGGCCTCGGCACCGAGATGGCCCTCAGCGTGCGCGACTTCGATGTCCTCCTCAGCGTCCTCTACGCGCATACGTTCCGCGCACCGGAAGAGCGCAAAGGAAACAAAGTCCAGTTCTCGATTCACACGATACGGTGAGGGACTAACTCACCTCTTCAACGACATCTGCACCGCGCGCACGCCGGTGATGTTCCGGACTACGTGAACGGCCATGTCTTTCTGCAGCTCGTTGGAAACCGTTCCGCTCAGATGGACCACTCCGTGGCTCGAGACGACCACGATCTGCGTTCCGTCGAGTCCGCGCTGGAGCGCCAATCCGCGCTCAGCGTCACGCGCGATCCGCGCATCGTCCGGAACGGCGTCAATCAGGATGAGGTTGGCCACGCGGTTGTAGCCGAGAGTCTGCGCGACCACAGCAGCCCGTTCGGCCGACGCTGTGTCGCTGGCGTGGCCGCGAAGAATGACGATTCCGCCGACTTCGACCGCGCGGAATCCTTCCAGGATCACACCGCCACTGACGAATTGGGCGCTGAACTGGGCGGTGACATCGTGCGTGGCTGGCGTCTCCGCGATCGCGGAGACGGCGAAAAACACGGCCACGACAACCTTGGCCCACGTCATCGGATGCGGAATCCTATTTGCGCTCATGAGAGCAAATAAAGCATCCCTGATGCCAATGTTAAGAGCCTATTGTTGGAACGAGTTAGCCCGAACCGCGGGGTTCTCACGCCGCTCTGTTCGGCAAGGCAACGAGCGTTGGAGGCTCATCGCTGGCGGAGCCATGACGATGATGCATCTCGACCTGCCAGACCAGCAGAGCAAGCAAGCCGATGATCGCAATCATAGCCAGTAGCGCGGTGATGCGTCGGAGCACGTTCATCATGAAGGCAAAGCCTGTGCCCGCTATTGTAGCGATTGTGTGCTGTCATTCCGAGCGTGCGGGGCGGCGGAGGGCGAGGAATCCCCCGCCTGCGCAGCGGGAGTCGATCGTCGGCAAGGGTTTCGACATCCCCCGACGCGCTTCGTATGGAGGGGATTCCTCGCCCTCCGCCGCCCCGCCCGCTCGGAATGACAGCCGACCCCCGACTCTCGATCAACGACACCCCAACCAGCTATCATCCGCGGCGCATGAAAGCGATTCTGATTCGTGAGCACGGTGGCCTCGACAAACTGACGATGGCCGAGGTTCCTGATCCTGTTCCACAGCCAGGCCAGGCAGTTGTCCGTGTCCGCGCCGTCGCTCTCAACCATCTCGATCTCTGGCTCCGTCGAGGGGTTCCTGGGCACACGTTTCCATTGCCGATGATTCCGGGGTCGGAAGTGGCCGGCGTCATCGAGCATGTCGATGATCCGAACTGGCGCGCCGGCGACGAAGTGATCGTCGCACCCGGCTACTCCTGCGGTCATTGCATCGCCTGCCTCTCCGGGAACGATCCGCTCTGCCGCCACTACGGTCTCTTCGGAGAGACGATCAGCGGCGGAGCGGCGGAAAAGATCGCCGTCCCGATCCGCAACTTGATCCGCAAACCGGCCGCGCTTTCGTTCGTCGAGGCCGCCGCATTTCCGCTCGATATGCTCACTGCCTGGCACATGCTCATCGCCCGCGCCCAGCTCCGCATCGGCGAGACGGTCCTCGTTCAGGCTGGCGGTTCCGGCGTCGGGAGCGCTGCAATTCAAATCGCAAAGCTGTTTGGCGCGACCGTCTACGCCACCGCCGGAACCGCCGAGAAAGCCTCCCGCGCCCACTCCCTCGGCGCCGACGCGACCATCGTCTACACCGAGACCGACTTTCTCGATGAGGTGCGCCGCCTGACCGGCAAGCGCGGCGTCGACGTCGTCTTCGAGCACGTCGGCGGCGACACGTTCGAGCGCTCGCTGCGCTCGCTGGCCCGCGGCGGCCGCCTCGTCACCTGCGGCGCGACGACGCGCGGCGAAGCAACCATCAACCTGCGCCTCGTTTTCTTCAAGCTTCTCTCAATCCTAGGCTCCACGATGGGCAGCCTGGCCGAGTTGCACCAGATCGTGAAGCTCGTCGAGCAGGGCCGCCTGCATCCGGTGATCGACCGCATCCTCCCCCTCGCCGAAGTCGCCGAAGGACATCGCGTCCTCGAAGCGCGGGAAGCGTTCGGGAAAATCGTGTTTTCTGTGTGATCCGCAGATGACGCAGATGAGCGCAGATCATTTTTTCATCTGCGTTCCATCTGCGTCATCTGCGGATCGTTTTTTCGATCGCGAAACCGCGAGATAATCCACCGGTGACCCGCATCCAACTTCTCCCCTCCGATCTCATCAACCAGATCGCGGCCGGCGAGGTCGTGGAGCGGCCGGCATCGGTCGTCAAGGAGCTTGTCGAGAATGCCATCGACGCCGGTGCAATGGTCATCGACGTCCTGTTGGAAAACGGCGGGAAGAAACTGATCGAGGTGCGCGACAACGGCTCGGGGATGGCGCACGACGATGCGCTCCTGGCTCTCGAGCGTCACGCCACATCGAAGATTCGCGGCTTCGACGATCTCGCGCAGGTACACACGCTGGGATTCCGCGGCGAAGCGCTTCCGTCGATCGCCAGCGTCTCCCGATTCACGCTCATCACGTCGACGGGCGATGCCGAGGGGGCGATCGAGATCGAATGCGACCCGCTGACCGGCTCACGAAACTCGCGTCCTGCCGCGCGCGACCGCGGCACGACCATCAGCGTGCGCGAGCTGTTCGAGAACGTCCCTGCACGTCGCAAGTTCCTCAAGTCCGCCGACGCCGAGTTCCGCGCCATCGTCACGATCGTCTCGTCGTACGCGCTGCCGCTTCCGTCGCGCGCGTTCCGCGTCGAGCACAACGGGCGTACCGTCGTCGATCTCCCGCCCGCAGCGACGATGCGCGAGCGCGTCATTCAGATCATCGGCGACGAAGCGGCGCCGTATCTCGAGGAGATCGACGCCACGATCGGTCCTGTCCACGCCGCCGGCTACGTCACGCGCGGCCTCCGCTTCGGCAGCCGCCGCAACCAGTTCTTCTTCGTCAACGGCCGGCTGGTGAAGGACCGCGTCCTGACGCATGCCGCGAATCGCGGCGCCGAGGCGTTCGACTTCGATGGGCACCCAGCGATCGTGCTTTTTGTGGGCGTCGAACCGGAGTTTGTCGATGTGAACGTGCATCCGGCGAAGACGGAAGTGCGTTTCCGCGATTCCGGCGCCGTTCACGTCGCGGTCGAGCAGGGAGTCAAGCGAGCCCTCGGCGGCGCAGAAGAAGGCTCGCAACTGCTACAGGCGGCGGGACCGGCTCCCGCAGCCATGCCGCCCCCGGCGTCGTCGGCACTCTTTGCACCGCAGCGGTTCGATGACGCGCCCGCCGGTTACCGGCCCGAGTTCACGCCGCTCTTTCAGCGACAGAGTCTCGTGCAGCCACCTCTTCGCGACCAGACCGCGCTGATCGAATCGCCGCCGGCGAAGGAGATCGAGCCGCAGTTGGGCGATTTGCAGGGACGCGTCATCGGCCAATACCGGATGAGCTACATCGTCATCGACACGCCGACCGGTCTGCGTCTCATCGATCAGCACGTCGCCCACGAGCGCGTTCTGTACGACCGCTACTTCGACCGCGCCGCCGCAAACGCGCCCGTGAGCCAGCAGCTCCTGACGCCGATTCTTTACGAGAGCGGCGCCGCGGAAAGTGCGGTGCTCGAATCGCACATCGAGGAGCTGCGTGCGGTCGGTTTCGAGATGGAGCGCTTTTCCGGCAATGTCTTCGCCATCGCTTCCGTCCCCTCGGAGCTCGTAAAAAAAGACGTCGATGCCTTCCTGCGCAAACTCGTCGACGCCTCGCTCGACGACCGCTCGCATCTCCAGCATCTTCGCGAGAAAGTCTGCGCCTCCCTCGCCTGCCAGGCCGCGATCAAGGTTCATCGTCCGCTGAGCGGCGAAGAGATGGCCCGCCTCACAGCCGAGCTCCTCGACTCCTCGAATCCCTACGCCTGCCCGCACGGCCGCCCGATCATCGTCGACATCCGCCACCTCGATATCGAAAAGCACTTCCACAGGAAGTAGAGCGGTGATCACCACAGAGGCTCAGAGGGCACAGAGAAACCCCAGTGTTCTCTGCGACTCTGTGGTGAGTCTTTCCACCCGCAGTAGAACTTCGCTGCGATTCGGTCACGCCGAGGGATCCTCGGCGGCGACATGCGCATCCCGTCACGGCAACTCGGCGCACGAGGCGAGCAGCGCGCCGCATGGTTCTACCGGCTGCGCGGCTATCGCATCGTCGCGCGCAATGTGCGCCTGCGCGCCGGCGAGATCGATCTCATCGTCCGCCGCGGCGGGCTCCTCGTGTTCGTCGAAGTGAAAGCGCGGCAGAGCCTCTTCGCAGGACACGGTGTCGATGCCGTCGATCGCCGCAAGCAGCTCCAACTCATCACACTCGCCAGCGCCTGGCTCGGACGCCATCCGCATTCAGGCGAGATCCGCTACGACGTTCTCCAACTCTTCTGGACGGGCTGGCGCTTCGCCATCACGCACTTTCCGGATGCGTTCCGCCCGGTCAGCGACTCGCGGAGACCTTGGAGGTGGCGGGTGTGACGCTCACCGATAAACATCGTTGAAGCGGAGCATCGCAAAGAGCCGCTGCTCGCGGGCATCGTCGAAGCCGCAAGTCGATTCAAACCGCTGTGGATTCTCGTAAGTGCCAAAGAGCATGTCCCACCAGACGTGCCCGAGCGAAAGAGGAATTCGTGTCATCGCACCTTCACCTTGATTGATTGCACTCTCGGCTACGTCTTCTTTCAGCTCGGGCTCGTTTCAAACTCTTGGAGCTATTACGTCGGGTCCAACCACCGGGGCGGGACGCCTGGCGGGACGCCCCGATGTCCGCGGGCGAGACGCCCACACTCCTCGGTGCGCCGTCGTAAGGAGTGCGGTCGTCTCGACCGCGGGCACTCGGGCGTCCTCGCCCGAGTGCGGTCAGGGCGGAGGTCGAAATTCGTCGACGTTCTTGCTTGCGTGAAGTCCGGCTTCGTAGTTTCTGCCGCGCAAATTCCTAGCGCTTGCCATCACGCACTTTCCGGATGCGTTCCGCTGGTCAGCGATTCGCGGAGGCCTTGGAGGTGGCGGGTTTGAGTGGCGACAACTGGCCCTTCTCTCGTGCCTCGGCGCCCGCCTTTCCAAGCGACAGGCACAGGTTGCGAAGTTGCGAAACGCGTCCGATGCAGAGCGAGATTGGTCTGCCGGCCTCGCCTTCGGTCTCCATCCGGCCGATATCGACGAGGTCCATGCTCGTTGCCCGGAGACGCTTCAGTGCGATCAGTCCCTCCCGCGATACGACCGGCAATGGTTGATCGCGCCAGGTCAGGCTCTCGCGGCCGTTCCAAACGCCGCTTGTTTCCGGAGATACGAGAAAAAGATCGACAGCGAGTTTGTCATCTTCGGTTTCGTCGATCTTTGAAACGCGCCGGATGTTCATTGCGCCAACCACAGTCGGGGCCGACTTCGCGGCATACCCGAGCACTTCCAGCGTCGCTTCGACCGCTTCGACTTCCTCCGGCCTCACGAAGAGATCGAGGTCCTCGGTCGCGCGCGTGAAGCCATGAATGGCCATGGCGATCCCGCCACAGACAGCGAACTCGAGACCTCGGGCGGCGAGCTCGTCTCGGATGGCAGCCAACTCCTCCGAGAGGTCGAACACGCTTACACCCTCGCCCCCAGCAACTCGCGCAGCGCGTGCGGCGCTTGGGCGATCGCCTCATCCAACTTGTCCGGATCCTTCCCGCCGGCCTGCGCCAGATCGGGCTTGCCGCCGCCTTTGCCGCCGACGATCGGGGCGAGTTTGTTGATGAGGGTATTGGCCTGCACGCGGTCGAGCAGGTCTTTCGTCACCGCGGTCAGCAGCGTGACTTTGCCGTCGGCGACGGATCCGAGGACGACGACGCCGGACTTGATCTTCGAGCGGAACGTGTCGGCGAGATTGCGCAGGTCGCCGCCGCTGACGTCGTCGGCGCGATGCGTCAGGAGCGTTATGCCCTCGACCTGGCTGGTCACGCTCATACGAGCGTCGCCGCCTGTGATCGAGACACTGCCCGCCGCAGCGCTCAGTTTGTACTGCTTGACTTCTTTGTCGAGCGTTTTCTGCCGCTCCTGCAGAGTCTGCACGTGAGCGGGGACATCTTCGAGGCGGACGTTGAGCAGTTGTTGAATCTCACGCGCAGCGTCGGCGTACCTCTGGAACTCCGCAAGCGCGCCGCGGCCGGTGAGTGCTTCCATGCGCCGCACGCCGGCGGCGAGCGAACGGTCGCTGACCATTTTGAACAGGCCGATGTCGCCGGTGCGATTGACATGGCAGCCTCCGCAGAACTCGCGCGAGAAATCACCCGCCGTCACGATGCGCACGTTCTCGCCGTACTTCTCGCCAAACATCGCCACCGCGCCGGTCTTCTTCGCCTCGGCGATCGGCATGACCGTTTTCGTGACTTCCATGTTCGCGCGGATCTTGTCGTTGACGATCTCCTCGACCTGACGCAACTGCACGTCCGACGGCGCCTGGTGATAGGTGTAGTCGAAGCGAAGCCGGTCCGGCGCGACGAGCGAGCCGGCCTGCGACACGGTCTCGCCAAGAACATCCTTCAGCGCCTGATGCAGAAGATGGGTAGCCGTGTGATTCGCAGTCGTATCGAGTCTCGGTACGACCGAGACCGAGGCGTGAACGATCGTTCCGACTCGTAGCTCTCCGGAGGTCACAAGAATCTCTGAGACCGTGATTTCAGGCCCAAACTTGAATGTGTCGGTGACTTCGGCATGACCTCCACCCGACCACCTCAGTTCACCCTTGTCTCCAACTTGACCACCAGCCTCGGCGTAAAACGGCGTCGGCGAGAGAACGACTCGACCCTTCCCTCCAGCCATTAGTGGTTTCGAGCCTGGGTTCAGATTCTTGATCTCCAGAACTTCCTTCACCTCTGCGAGAACGTTGGTAATTTCACGTGGGTCGTATCCAACAAAATCTGTGGGCCCTGTGGTCTTTAGAGTGGACTGGTAGACCCAGTCCTCTGCGGACACTTGAAACTTCGATGATGCCTTCGCGCGCACACGCGCGTCCGCCATCATCGTCTCGAAGCCTTCGCGGTCGAGCGTGACGCCTTCTTCCTCCGCCATCTCCCCGATCAGATCGACAGGGATACCGAAGGTGTCGTAGAGCCGGAACAGCTCCTCGCCGGAAATGGTCCGCTCGCCGCGCGCGCGGATCGCGTCGAGCACCGCGCCGACGCGCTCCATGCCCGAGCTCAGCGTCCGCGAAAACCGCTCTTCCTCGGCGGACAGAGTCTGCAACACCGCCTCGCGCCGCGCGCGAAGCTCCGGATACGCTTCGCCCATCGACTCGATCACCGCATCGACGAGCTTCGACAACACGATCGGCTTCGGGAGCTTGCGGCCGAAACGAATGGCGCGGCGAATGATGCGGCGCAGCACGTAGCCACGCCCTTCGTTCGCCGGAATCACGCCGTCGGCGATGAGGAACGCCGAGGCCCGGGAGTGATCGCAGAGAACGCGGACGGCAGTGTCGATCTCATGGTCCATCTTGCCGCTGTACGCGTAGCCGCTGCCGGCTTCGATGGCGCGCATGATCGGCGTGAACGCATCGATGTCGTAGTTCGTCGATGCCTTCAGCAGCACGCTGGCGATTCGCTCCAGGCCCATGCCCGTGTCGACTGAGGGTGCCGGAAGCGGCGTGAGGACGCCGTCGGCGCCGCGGTCGTACTGCATGAAGACCAGATTCCAGATCTCCATCGTGTCGTCGCCTTCGCCGTTGACGAGCGCGGCGACGTTCTTCGACAGATCGTCTCCTCGGAAATAGTGCAGCTCCGAGCACGGCCCGCACGGACCGGTATCGCCCATCGACCAGAAGTTGTCCTTCTTGCCGAAGCGCAGCACGCGATCAGGCGATGCGCCAGCCTTCACCCAAAGCGCGGCAGCCTCTTCGTCGGCAGGAACGCCGTCGCCCCCTTCGAAGACTGAGAACCAGAGCCGCTCCACTTCGAGGCCCCAGACGTTGACGATGAGATCCCACGCGAACTTGATCGCATCCTCTTTGAAGTAGTCGCCGAACGAGAAGTTGCCGAGCATCTCGAAGAACGTGTGATGCCGCGCCGTGCGGCCGACATTCTCGAGATCGTTGTGCTTGCCGCCGGCGCGGACGCACTTCTGTGACGTCGTGGCCCGCTTGTAGTCGCGCGGCTCGCGCCCGAGGAAGACATCCTTGAACTGGTTCATCCCGGCGTTCGTGAAGAGAAGCGTCGGATCGCCCGCCGGAACGAGCGAGGAACTGGACACGCGTCGGTGCTGATTCTTCTCGAAGTACTCGAGAAACTGCTGGCGGATCTGATTGGTCGTGAGCAAAAAGGACTCTCCTCGAAAGCGCGAGATCGTAACAGCGGGTTCGAAGCCTGTCATCCATCTGCGAACATCTGCGTCATCTGCGGATACGGTTTTGTCCGCAGATGTCGCAGATGTACACAGATTTCAAATCGAATACTTCTCCCGCAGCGTCCTCAGATGGTGCAGCTCGTGCCCGGCCATGTGAAATGCAAGTCCGCGCACCGAGGCCTCGTAGCCGTTCACATTCCCTCGGCGCGTCCACTCCTCGGCGGTCAGCGATTCGAAGAGAGTGAGCGTCGCTGCACGCACCGCGCGGTATTCGGCGATGAGATTGGCGAGAGGACGTGACTCGAAGTTCGTCGCGGCGACGTAATCGTTCTCGTCGAATCCTGCCAACGGACGTGTATCGCCTCGGACGACGCACAGCGCCCGATAAGCGAAGATGCGCTCGTCGTCGATGAGATGACCGATCACTTCCTTGACGGTCCATTTGCCCGGCGCATACCGCCGCGCTCGGATCGACTCTTCGTCGAGCGATTCGAGCAGCGCGGTGACTTCCTTCCCTTGCGCCGCCAGCGCTCCGACTGCATCGTCGCCCGCGACGTAATCGATGTCGCTCTTCACATAGACGGCGTACTCGTCGTGAGATGGGCGGCCACTGATCATCCTTACGTCTCCTTCGTGACTTCGCGGACGACATCCACCGCAAGACTGCTGTCGTAGCCCTGGCGGAACAAGTAGGCGACGAGCTTCTCGCGAATCCTCGCGACATCTTCTTCGCGCCTGCGGACGACGGCCAGCCGCTTTCGCGCTGAGGCCAGCGCGGCCGCGCGCTCATCGTGATCGGGAACGCTTTCGTCCAGCGCGCGGGCGATCGTTTCGCTCTCTACGCCGGCGGCGCTCAATTCGCGGCTGATGCGATGGCGCCCGAGGCCTTTGCGCACGCGGGTGCGGACGAAGGAGGCGGCGAAACGATCGTCGTCGATCCACTTCTCGCGGCGCAGTTTCTCGATCGTCGCGCTGATCACCTCGGCATCAAACTCTTTCAGCGACAGCTTTCGCTGCAGCTCCGCCTCGCTGTTGAAGCGATGGTTGAGGATGCGCATCGCGGCGATGTAGCAGGTGTCGAGATCCACGTCACGCCTCAACCCGCTCATCGCGGTTGAAGATTCTCGGATGGGGGCGAAAGCTGACAAACGAGAACCTCGGCGCGCAGCAGAGGAACGCCGGGAGGATCGAAGCGGATGCGTCGCACGGCCATCGATTCGAGCACCGCCCGGGCGTTCGGCGAGTACCAGTGATAGCGCGGCGAGAGTACGACGGTTACCTCGCGAACGTTGCTGGCACGCAGGGAGGCAAGCGCAGCGAGAAGCTCGCGGTCGTCGGGCGGCTGCATGAATTTCTTCTCGAAATAGAGCGCGCTCAACTCCTCGGGTAGCCAATAGACATCGCTGATCACTGCCTGCGGCGCGGTGCGAACGAGCGCTTCGAGCTGCGACGTCGCCTCGAGTTTGCGGTGGAGAAGTACCAGGCCATAGACCTCGAGTACAAACGAGATCGCCACGAGCGCGGCGGCCACCTTCGACCGCCGCAGCGAAAGCACGACCAGCAGCGGCACGATCGTCAGGAAGTAGCGCGGACCCCAGACGACGCCGCTCCAGTTCGCGCGCAACACCAGCGGCATGAGCACGATGTAGACCGCTGCAATCCGCGCGATGACAGCCATCGCATCGTTACCCGTGATCATCTCGCGCCACCGGGTGAGGAAGAGGACCGTGAATGGCAGAAAGAGAAAGAGTCCCTGCATGAAGATTGTGTTGATGATCGGATCGGTGTCGGTGATACAGAAGATGATGCCGACGAGCGAGGCGATTCCCGCGAGAATAGCGGCAATGACTTCTGCGCGAGTCCCCTGCTCTGGCGTGCGCCGGCGAGATCCGATCACGATCGCGGCCGCCGCCGGCACGGCCAGGAGAGCGGCGATCCATGGGCGTTCGTGAAAGTGGAAGAGGAAGTAGAGAACGTTGCGCAGTATCCGCACGGGGAACGAGACACCGTCGCCAGCGGCATGCACGGCGAGATGCAGGCCGAGCGGGTTGCCGAAGATCATCCATTGCGCGAGCCAGTACGGTGCAATCACGATCGCGGCGCCGAGGAGCAGCGGTGTGATTCGAGGCCGCAGTTCGTGCGCAACCGCGAGCGCCACGATCACCGCGGCGAGAAACACGTAGCCTTCGTCGCGGATCACGATCGAGGCCCCTGCGGCGAGCCCGGCCAGCAATGGCTTCCGTCGCAACAGCAGCACGACCGCGCCGGTGGCCAGCAGCGTGGCCAGCGTGTGTTCCCAGAAGTCGAGCGAATAGAAAGCCAGCGGCGTCGCGAACGCGGTCACGAACACTGCCCATGCCGGGTCGGCATCGCTGCCCACCGTCCGCAGCAGCGCAGGCATCATCATCAGAATCCCGATGCCGGCAGCAAGCGGAATCCAGGGCGTGCCCAGCGGCGCGGCAAGCAACGGAAACACCCACGGAACAATTGAAAAGTAGTGGGCGCCGAGGCGGCGGAAGTGGCCGCCGGCGGCAGGAAACCAGCGGAAGCCGGGATCGATATCAGCCGACGGATAGCCGATGGAGACATGGCGATAGCCACTGGCAGCGAAGTTCTCCGCGACGAGATTCTTGTTCCCGGCGTCGCTGATCCAGAACGCGTTCGCAGGGAGCGTGATGCGGATCGCCACAAGCAGCGCTGCCGCCGCGAAGATCGCGAGACGCGTCCGGATTACGCTGCGGCTGGCTGCGTCGACGGTCATCGCTGGCGAGATCCACAATCTTCGCAGCCGGAGGAACTGGTGCGCCCTGAGGGATTCGAACCCCCAACCCTCAGATCCGAAGTCTGATGCTCTGTCCAGTTGAGCTAAGGGCGCGTCAGAGAAAAACTACCACAGTTGAGAGGAGTGCGAGCGTCTCGCTCGCGGCGAGGCGTCCTCGCCTCGGCGTGGTTTGCGTAACGTCGGACCGGTTCACCGCCGGGCGAGACGCCCTGCACTCCTTACATCAGCCCGAGGAAGCGCAGCCTTTGCTGATAGCGAAGTCCGGCCGCGGCGGGGCTGAATCGCGTCCGCATCGTGTCGCGCGCGCGCTCGCCGATCTGCGCGTGGTAGGCGGCGTCGTCGAACAGCCGCCGCATGAATTGCGCCGCATGATCGACATCCGGCTCCGCCCACTGCTGGCCGGCGGCGTACGGGCCATGCGCGCGATCGAGCGTGACCAGCTCGTAGTCGACGGGACACGAATTGCGGCCGTTCATGAAGTCCATGTTCCCCGACCATCCCGTCGCCACGACCGGCTTGCCGAGGAACATGGCCTCGGCGAGGATGAGTCCGAACCCCTCGGAGCGATGCAGCGAAACGACTACGTCGCACGCGGCAATCAGGCCGTTCACCCGTGCGCGCGAAAGCATCCGATCGGTCAGATACACATTCGATATGCCGCGGATGCGCTCCTCGATCGCGGCGTACTCCTTTGGATGATCGGCCGCCTGGCTGACCTTGATCAGCAAAGCTGCCTGCGACTGATTCGAAAACGCTCGTTGAAACGCATCGATCGCTCCGAGCGGATTCTTTCGCTCCGGGACGCTGGCAAGGTCGAACATGCAGAGAAACGTGAAGCGCCCCGCCGGCACGCCAAGCTCCTCGGGGGTACATGCCTCGACGCTGCTCACATCGATTCCGTGCGGCATGTGTACGACCGGAATCCTCACCTTCCGGCTGATGGCATCTTGAATGAACGCGCTGGGCGCCCAGATCTCATCGAGCGGCGCGGCCGACGCGATCCATGCGTCGGGCAGCTCCGGCAACTCCCAGTGCCAGCATCCGATGTTGTACGCGCTCGCATCGAAAACGCTTCGAAGCTGCTCGTGCACGATCGGAGTCTGATCGGCGTTGACGTGAAAGATGCTCGCGCCGTAAACAGCTCGCTGCGTGCCTTCGCCGACGTCGACGTCGACGAGGTGATTGGCGAGCCCGATCGCATCGCACGCCTTCTGGCAGAGGCGCGCCGACTCCCCCACGCCGGTCTCGCGCCCCATGTATCCAACGATATTGAGTCCAGCCGGAAGACGCGACTGGCGGCGAGCCGGTGCTGGCGCATCATCGCGCCGTCCCAGGAGAGCCTCGCGCATGGCTTTTCGAATGGGACGCGGAAACAGGAGCACCAGTGGCCGCAAGCGCGAGAGCCATTGGTACGACACCCCACCCGCTCGGGCAAGCAGCGCCGCTCTGCGCGCCGGGTCGCGCAGCCCGGCAAAGAGCTCGGGATGCGCGAACGGGTCCGCACCGGCTGCGGCTTGCAACTCGCTCGAATTGCGATAGGCGATCCTGGCGGCGTCCGGCACCGGCGTTCCGTCGCGGAACGTTCCAAGCGCGTAGGGCGACGCGCGGAACGACTCATAGCCCGCCTCACGCAAGAGGACCAGGTAATCGTCGACGAGCTTGCGGGCATCGCCGATATCACTGAGCTTCCGCCCATGCTCGTGCTTCGACAGCATTGACGGAGCGGCGGGATCGAGTCCGCTGAAATGATAGAAGCGGAGCGGCTGGCCGTTGACCGTCGCCTCACGCCCCTCGCCGGCGACGGCTCGCTGCTCGAGGTTCCAGTAGGCGACGTTGTATCCGTCGTGACGAATGATCGCGACGCCGGGAAAGAGACCGGGCGCGAGATCCATCCATTTCTGATCGACGAAGAGTCCGCGCGCCGTGTCGACGACGCATTGAAACTCGAGCTTCTCCTTCCACCATGCGAGAAACCGCACAAGTGCCGGCTGCCGCCACACGGCCAGGAAGCCGAGGTTGTAGGCGCCGGCGAGGAGGATCGAGCGCTCGCTCGGATGATCGTCGCCGGTGATCGATCCGGTCAGATGCGGCGTCAGCGCCAGGAACGTCTCCGGAGGGAGCGCGTCGAGCTCGACGAGCGGGCTGTAGATGCGAATGTCAGGATCGAGAAAGATGACGCGGTCGTAGCCAAGTCCAAAGAGGTACTCGAACATCCACGGCTTCACGGCCGTGTTCAATTCGAGAAGCGTGTAGCGGAAGAAAAACTGACGCGCGTTTGGCAGGGGCAAAGCGTCGATCGAGATCTTGGTGAAGTTCTCATCCGACTCCCGACTCTCGACCCGCGACTCCCCCACTACGAGTACAAACCGATCCCACTCCGGATGTTGTTGCCTGGCGGAATCCATGAGGACTCTCGCGAAGTGCCGGTAGTTCGGAGAAATGATCGAGAAGACCGCGGTGCGCATCGGCGTGGGACGCGCGAAATGTATCCGATCCGCGTCCTCCGCGCCTCCGCGTGAACAGAGTTTTTTGTTTCACGCGGAGAAAGCTATCGAAGAAGCACCAGGAACTTCCGGATCCGATCCGCGTTCTTGCCCGCATCACCGCGGCCTACGCGGGACGTCGAGCGCACATCGACGCGGCTCTGCGCTCCCGCGGCACGAACGCGCACGACGATATCGTCGCGGAATCCGAACCACGCCGTCCTCGCCGTCGCTTCGAGGATGCCTTCCGCCGGACGCGCGGAGCCGATCTCCCACTCCATCGTTTTCGCCGCCTGCAGAACCTTCGCGAAAGCCGCGTCGCTGCTGATCGGCAGGTCGAGCGTGACGAGATCGGGATAGCCCGCCCGCTGGAGCGACGCAGTCTTATCGTCGATCCGGTCCGGCGCTGGATTCGCACCGTTCGCGCGCAACGGAAGGACAGCGGAGAAGCGCGGCGGATCGGCCAGGTCGGTGCTGATGTCGTGAATGCGCGGCTTGCCGCGGGCGCCCGCGATCTGCGTGAGCGGCAGCAGCACGATCACCGCGCCTGCGATCGCAGCGATCGCGGCCACCGGATTGGGACGCGTCCGCCACCACGCGAATCCCGAGACGAGCAGCGCAAGCACTCCCGCGAGAAACGCAACGGCAAAGAGCGCCAGGCCGACCTTGAAATCCCACCACCCCCAGCGCGTGCCGGGACCGGAGAGAAGCAACGAGAGGAAGGCAAGCGCCGCGAGGATCACACCGGCAATCGTCATCCGGTAAGTGTAGTTCGGGTGTGGGCTTTCGTGGGTCGGGGGTCGGGGCTGGTTGCCGGGTTGCTGGGTTACTGGGTTCCTGAGTTCATGGGTTTCTGGGTTGCCGCACACTCTCCCTCATTCCAGAAACGATGCCTTTTCGCCCAATCTCCCGTCACCTTTCCGAAAAGACCCGCTTTCAACGACACATGGAAGTGTCTTTTTCGTGCGCCAGCACCGATTCGGACATACCTTGACGGTCAGCCCGAACATACAACCCCGGAAACAACTCAGATGAGGATCATGGTCATGAACCATCGTGTCCTGTTACTTCTGTCGGCACTCGCGTGCACATCGTTCCTTCAGGCGCAACAAGCGCAAATCTCGCCCGGCGTCGGAAACGCCGTTCTCCTGGCCAGGAACAGCATCCAGGTCGATAACACCGTGACGGTCGTCTCCGGCGATCTGATCGTGAACGACGCCACGGTCGGTCCGGTCCTCGGCGAATTGGCGCTGTCGCTCGACCGCGCGGTCACCACGCCAACCGGCTACAAGATCGCCGGCACTTCGATCGATCTCGACTCAGGCGCGGCGGCGGGCGGTGACGCCTACTACAACACTCTGACGAATCAAGGCACGATTGCCGGGACGCAGTTCTCGCCGTTGGCGTTGCCCGTGTTCGCGGGATTTCCGCCGGCGCTGGTCCGCTCGCCCGGTTCGAGCAATGTGACGGTCGCCAACAACGGTCAGCTCACGCTGGACGCGGGTGCCTACGGAAACCTGACCATCAACAAAGGGGCGACGCTGCGCTTGAGCGGTGGCGGCTATGCGTTCCAGTCGATCACCGTAGCAGCCGGCGGATCGATTCGTTATGCCGCGCAAGCCGACATCGTCGTCAGCGGGCGCGCGGACTTCGGCGCCAACGCCGTGGTCTCGCCGGCTGATGGATCGGGACTCACGCCGGCGGCGATGCGTATTCAGGTCGACGGCATCAACGGCACGACCGGGGTCGTCGGCGCAACACCTCCCTCCATTCACGTCGGCCAGTCCAGCAGAGTCCTCGCGACTCTCTACGCCACCGCGGGCTCGCTCATTCTCGATCAGTCCGTTGAAGGAAACGGCGCCTTCCTCGGGCGCGACATTCTCGTCGGCCACAACAGCCGGCTCACGCTCAACAGCGCTTACAACCAGCCTCCGTCCGCGAATGCGCAGGTCGTCTTCACGACCGGCTCGGATCCGCTGCCGATCACGCTGACCGGATCGGATCCGGAGGGACAGGCGCTGACGTTCAGCATCGTCTCCGCACCGCATGCGGGGACGCTCTCCGCTCCCGTGTCCGCTTCGCCGGCGAGCGCCACCGTCACATACACACCGACGGCCGCCAACACCACCGACTCATTCACGTTCCGCGTAACCGATCCGGCCGGAGCCACCGGCGATGCGGTCGTGACGATCAATCCGACGGAGGAGCCGCCTCCGCCTCCTCCGACAACCGTCATCGCAACCGCCAGTTCCGCACAGACCGCGCAGGACGTTTCCGCGACACTTCTGCTCAGCGGCACCGCGCCCGCCGGCGTCGCCCTCACCTTCTCCATCGTTTCCGGCACCGGGCCGTTCCATGGATCGCTCGGCGCGGTCACGCAGGGCACCGAGGTTCCGGAGCGGAGCGCGACGGTCGTGTATACGCCCGATGCCGGATACACAGGACCGGACAGCTTCCAGTTCCAGGCATGCGGCACGATCGCCAGCGTCAACACCTGCGATAGCGCGTCGTTCTCGATCACGGTAGGGACTGCGCCGGTCGATCCGCCGAGCATCGCGCACGATGTTCAGGTATCAACCTTTGCGGACACCAGCGTTCTCGTGTCGCTCGGCGACAGCTCGATCACGGTTGCGAGCAAACGTTTCATCATCAAACCGCTGGCCGCAACGCTCCAACCCGCCGCGATCGCCGGCAATGTCGCTGACTCCAACGGCGATCAACTCGGCGATAACGTCAACGCGCTTCCGGGACCAGCGCCGGTCTTCATGAGCGCGGGTGTGAACCAGGCCGGCACCGCAGGCTCGGGCGGAACCACGCGCATGCAGTTCGAGTGGGACATGACCGGCATCAGTGGTTCGCTCAGCAACCTTCTGAGCGCGGATGTGATCCTTCCCACGAACCGCGGCACCGTCGACTCGCTCGACACATTCTTCTATGCGGGCGGCGTCAGCGGCGACGGCAATCTCACCAACTCGGACTTCGAGGCTCCGGCCGAGCAGATCCCCGGCGTGGTCATGCCGGTACCGCCGTCGATGCCGGTCGGCAGCGATGGCACCTTCAGCTTCAGCGTGCTCGGCCAGGTTCGCGCCGCGGCTCAAGGCGGCTTCAGCTTCTTCACCGTGCAGGGCCGCGTGAACGAGTCCCTCACCGGACCGGCACGCGGACTCCAGGTGCGCACGACGGCAAGCGGAAACATCAGCGGCGGCGACATTCCCAAGTTGTCGCTGACCACCCCGGGAGTCACCGCGCCGCTGACGTACAGGATCACCGCACTACCGCTGAGCGGAGTCCTGCGCGACAGCGCGAACGTGCTGATCCTAAGAGTTCCGTACGACCTGCCAAGCCCCCAGGTGAGCTACCTGCCCAACACCGGCTTCCTCGGCACCGACACGTTCTCGTTCTCCGTAAGCAACGGCGTCATCACCAGCAACGCCTTCGGCAACATCAGCGTCTTCATCCCCGATTGCCAAACCAACCCCGCAGGCTGCAACAACGGAAGGTAAGGCAGCGATATCGATGTGAAAGAAACCACACGGGTCCGAATCCCGTGTGGGGACGCCCTCATTCCCGCGACCGCGCAGCATCAGCACCGCTGATTGCGTGGACTGCCCAACGAGGAAGAACGACCATCATCTGCACGCATCATCCCGAGGCAGCGCGATCAAACGCGCATGGGGACGAGATCGGGCGGTTCGTTCGCGAGCAACGTCAGCCGAGGTAGCGTTCCTCGTTGTGCCAGTAGAGCGACTCGACGAGCGGATGGTCCGCGGGCACCTTTGGCAGCCGGATCGAGGAGCCATTGAGCGCGTAGTAGTCGCGGCCGTTCTCGAATTCTTCTTTGATCCTGCGGCTGACCTGGAAGTGGTAATCAGGAGTGACGGTCACGTAACCGGCGTCAAACAGTTTGTGGATGTCGGCGCGGAAGAGAATGCCATTGCTGATGGAGTGCTCCTGCATGTCGCTGTAGTCGCGGATGTGCGCCGCCTCCAATGCGGGTAGCGTCTTCTCGTTCGTGACTGCACACCGGCGGCCGTACGAATCGAGGACGGCGATGCGGAAGCTGCGCTGCCCGAGGCGTGGGCGAACCATCGCTGGAGTCCCGTAACCCGAGACGATCGGTCTGTCCGCGATGATCGACGAAGGCATACCGATTTGTGGCGCCATCCACTGATAGCGAGCGGCCCGTTCCAGGCACTGGTTCCAGATCCGTTCCCCCTCGCCGTGCGAGAGGTCATATCCCTTCCATTGCACGATCCCCCTGCGGAAATCCTTGGGGGGCCGAATCCACTCGTCCGGCTCGAAGAACACCGAGTTCGTGAGCAGAACGCAGCCGATATCAAAGTCCTTGCGGGTATCCGTCACGACTCCGAACCCTTTTCGAATGGAAGTCAGCATCGCCCGGAATTCAGAGTACGTGGCCGCCCCATTCGCCGGCCCGTAGACGTCCCACGCGACGCGCGTCGGCAGAATCGAAAAGAGCGAAAAATACCCAAACCCGGCAATCGCGTTCTGCGGCGCCTTCAATTTGAAGAACAGCGGCTCGCCCGGATCGAGCCCACTCAGCCGCGTCTTCGATCCCGGCTTCCAGAAGTTCACCTCATCGACCGGTGGAACCGTTGCCCTCAGAAAGCTGAACCACTCTAAGTCGGTGTTGGCGACGAAGCCGCGCATCGGAGTCAGTCTAGACGAAGCATCCAACGCAATCGCCATTCATGAAAGCGTTCACGAGACATCCGGTCGCCGCACCCAGATCCAACCTTCCTTTCGAACGCTCTGCGTTGCTGGCGCGGGAATCGCCTCGCCGCGAAGAAAGTCGAGTCCCGCGAGGCAGCAGACCACGGCGTCGAGGAGATCCGCATTCCCGCTCATGGCTTCCCGAACATCACAAATCTCTGCCAATGACGAAATGCAGTCAATGATCTCGGTCCGCTCTCCATGATTCGATTGATCCTTGTAGCCGGTGCAACGCAAGGCACGCGTCTTCAACGTTCCCGCTGGATACACCTCGATTGCAGCCGCCCCGAGGTCACCGAGATCCGGTGCCCACGCTAATGGGATCGGCAGACACTCTCTCGGCGAAGCGCATCAAGCAGTTCGACGGCCCAATGCGCTGTCATCGCGATCCGATCGGCACCCACGCGAAGCGCCGGCTTCTTGACGACCGACTCAACGACTCGGTCGGTCTCGCGATTGAACGTCGTTTCCCGCGGGCTCTGAACTCGCTCTCCGGCCCGATGTCGGGCCAGCCCGTCGAATGCCGCCGGCCATCCGAGGGGAGCATCCATGCAAAGCAGCGTGCGATCGTGAGCGATCCAATCGGCGATCACGTACACCATATCTTTCGATCCGCATCTCGCTTCAGCAACGGACAAACGCCCGTTAACGACCTCTCCCCGAGCCAATCCCACGCTACTCAGGGTGGTCGAGCAATCGATTCCGATGATCTGCAAGTCGAGGTCAATCAGACTGCCAGCGACTTCATCAGTACATCCCGGAAGTCGGGGATCTCTTCGTCCCATCCCAGTTCCTCGACGCCGGGGGCTCGTGAACCGATCTCTCGATCGTTGCACAGCGTCATGAACTCGGTCTCCGGAGCGCGTGGCCGTTGCGTTCCAGCTCATTCTGGCGCAGGAGCCCGTTGATGGCTGATTTGAAAGCGCGCTCGATTTTGGGGCCGGTGCGGCGGAAGCCGAGGTGGCGGGCGGCGGCGCGGAGGGCGTCGGACTCGTCGGTCCAGGTATGGCCGATGACGGCTTTGAGAGTGGCCTTGAGGAAGTCGCGGTGGTAGTCGTCGATGGAGCGGGTGCAGGCAAGGAGACCGCCGTCGCGGGTCTCGATGATGAGGCGGCGGGAGGCCGTGTTGAGCATGCCGTCGATGAAGTCGCGGATGCGCGCGCCCACGCGCTCGGCGCCGAGTTGGGTGGCGATCTCTTTGATGGCATCCTCGCGCGGCATCGGGTCGGAGGTGGTGATGACGTCTCTGATGATGGCCAGCACGTCCTCGGTCTCGGAGGCGTCGATGATGTTGCGCCGCGGTGAGGCGTCGTCTGCGTCGTCGTCCGTCTCCGCCGCGATGTTCGCGGATGCAGGCGCTGGCTTCGCTGTTTCCTGCTTGCGGAAGAGGCCGTGCGCGGAGAGATCGACGTTGCGGCTGACGGTCGGGGCTTGCATTGGCAGGCGTGCCTGAGCGCTCGACTGGGCAGACGCAACGTCCGAGGGATCGTCAGCGTTTGCGAGCGGGACGCTAGACGTAGGTCGGACTCTCCAGTCCGACTGCTCGTCTTGTCGGACTTCGAATGTCTGACGAAGATGAAACGGAATAGGTTTCATGGCAACGGACAAAACCTTGCGAGTTGGCAAAACTTGCCGCGGTTTTCCGCAGAAAAACGTGATTTTCGCCGGGAAAACGTGATTTTCAGCGGATGAACGCGATTTTCAGCGGAAAAACGCGACTTTTACCCGAAAAACGCGTTAGCACGGCGGATGAACGCGTCAGCACGCGCGATGAACGCGATAGCACGGTGGATGAACGCGATTTTCGGCTGAAAAACGCGACAGCACGCCGGATGAACGCGTCAGCACGCGCGATGAACGCGATAGCACGGCGGATGAACGCGATTTTCGGCCGAAAAACGCGACAGCACGCCGGATGAACGCGATTTTCGTCGAAAAAACGCGGCAACACGGCGGATGATCACGACAGCCTGGCGGGTTGTCGCGACAGCACGGCGGGTTGTCTTGGTAGTTCTCCCTCTACCCGCCTCTCGTCCTGAAAGTTCGCCTGTATCGACAGTTTGCTTCACGCGCAGGGGGTCAACACCCTCGCTCGCCTCGATCTCTTAACAGATTGCTCGACTTGAACGTCGCGCGGCGCAGAAACAGCGTCTGTTCCCATCGAGCGCCTTCTCCCTGAACCAGCACTCGGCGACGAAGGTCACTTCCGCTCGTATCCGATTGCGTCGCGGAACTCGGCCGCCGAGAGTGCGAACCTGTCTAGGCCGCGTTTGCGAATGCGCCGCTGCGACGGGCCCAGCCCTTCGACGGTCCGCTTCACGGAATCGAGGTTCGGTGCTCCCTCCCGCACGACGCGCGCGACCGGACGGTCGTGCCGGGTAATGACGATCTCTTCCCCACTCTCGACGCGCTGCAACAGCTCGCCGAATCGGGCCCTCGCTTCAGAAGCGCTCATCTTCGGCATCGGACGAGATTAACCAGTCGTCGGCTGGTTTCGCAACCGGTCGATGCCGCACTCAGGAAGTTATGACCCGAGACAACCGCGGAATCCCACTCGGGAGGTCATCGGTTCGATCGCGTTAGGTTCGCTCGTCCTCCGCGATGACCTCTTCCGCGATCACGTCGAAGGCCGCCGTCGAAAGATCCTGCTGAAAAATCACGAGGTTCCTTCCTGAACCGCGCCGTGCCGATGGAACGAGGAGTCCGTCGTGGCCAAGCCAATTGACGGCACTGCCGATCAGGCGGCACGGCGCGTGGTCATCCGCGCAAAGAATGTCAGGTGTGATGCCCACGGTCTCGAGAAGGCCGGGAGCTGTCAGGTCGATGACACTCCGAAGGGATACGCGAATCGTATACAGCATGCGCTTCGCCTTCGGCCGCAGCGGTTGCAACGAGATGTAGTACTCCGCCTCGGCGAGAGCAGTTTCGCGTTCACAACTGGAGTAAATCGCTTCGAGCGTTGGACCGTTCCATCGCGCCCCGGTCGCGTTCGTGCGCACAGGCGGATGCGCGCCGAACATGTGCCGGTAGACGGTCCCATCCCATGCCGAGACCACTGCTGCTTGCAGGGCGTCCAGCATCTCCGGTGCGTAGATCATTCGTTACACGTAGGCGCCGGACCGAAGTTGTTCAAGCAGGGCAAAGACATCCTGAGTTCCCCCGCGCTGAATCCGAGCTGCGGCGGTTTCTCCGCCAAGTAGTTTGTGGGGACTGAACAACCACAACTTGGCTTGATCCGGCGAATAGAATTCAGACAACTCAGTCAGAAAAAACTCGAGCTCGAGGAGGCGCTGCAGCCGCTCCCGCTGCGGGTCGATCTTCCCTGTGCTCCACCGCGATACAGTCTCCGGAGTTGTGTCGAGCAACTGCGCGACATCGCGCCCGGTGATGCCGGCGAGCTCCTTGATTTTGTCGAGGCGTTCGGCGAGTGCTGAAGCCATAGCGCTGTGACCTCCTTGACGCAAACATTGACGTTCCGATCGACATTCTCGTAGACGGAACGACTGATGTCAAGGTTGTGCACGGAAAGGGAGGTCTTCGATAGACAGCGCCTGTTCAGTTGCCCGTCCGCTACTCCGTATCTCCGCTCCGAGGTACGCTTCGCGATGAGAGCAGATCTCTCAGCCGATCACGATGCCGCCTATTCGATTTCGCTTTGCACCCGAGAAGTTGGTTCAGGCACTCGCGTTCTTCGCCGAACGGGGCGTTCGCGACCTGGACAAAATGAAAGCGGCGAAACTGCTCTTCCACGCCGACAAATATCATCTTCTGAAGTACGGTCGCCCAGTCATCGGCGACCAGTACGCCTGCATGGAGTACGGGCCTGTTCCCTCGGCGTCGCTCAACGTGATGAACGACGTCGTCGCGCGCGATCCTCACTTTCCTCCGGTCGAGAAGGCTCTCTTCGACGAGTACCTGACGATCGAGAGATCGATGTTCAGGAAATATCCGGTGTTCCGCGCGAGGAAAGAGCCTGATCTGGATGTCTTTTCCGACTCCGATATCGAAGCGCTGGACTACGCCCGAAAAACGTACGGCGCGAAATCGAGTTGGGAGCTGAGCGAGCAATCCCATGAAGAGCCGTCCTGGAAGCTGGCCAATGAACAGCGCGCGCCCGGCAGCAGCGTGATCATGGACGACCGCCTTTTCTTCGAAGGACACCCCGAGGCAGCCGGCATGCTTCGCTTCGTGGAAGCGCAGCAGGAAGACCGCGACGCCACCGAGGAGCTTGCGACCCGCAGGACTGCCCGGCCGGAGCGGAGCGTCGCGGGCACGGGCCGCTAACCCGCATTTCACACATTTCTGCGACTCCTTCCAATCGAGCGCCTTCTCCCCCCGCGCTTTTTGCGGGGGGAGAAGGTGGCGAAGCCGGATGAGGGGGG
>OLLN01000372.1_pt1 | contig 27241 bp, 26 predicted proteins | sample 1604281 | NCBI WGS metagenome assembly OLLN01 (sample SAMEA104055716, study PRJEB20765) | soil metagenome | biome: Arctic tundra; feature: Polygonal ground; material: soil | place: USA | collected 2011-09 | depth 0-0.5 m | reverse complement strand
CCCCCACCCCCGCCTACCGCACCCTTCCCCCGCGAAAGAACCGTATCGACTTGTAACGAATGTCGAAGTAGTTCGCGGCGGCGCGGAGGGCGCTGGCCACCACCCATTCTTCGCGCGTGGCGATTCCCTCCAGTGGCAGCCGCATGTGCGGTGGGAGCTTGAACCGGCACCGCCGGCAGAGCGCATTCCCTTCGGTTTTTTCCAGACTGCAGCGTGGACAGGTTCTTCGTTTCGCAAGCTTCGCGATCTGTTGCCCCGACATCATCGCAACCCCTCCCTCCCGAAATTCGTGCAAAGACAAAAAGGCCGGGGGAGCACCCGGCCTTTCGTACTGCACATGTTGCTGTGCAGCGAATAGTAGCGGCCTCGGGTGTTGAAAGCAACATCCGAGGTTGGCGATGGATCATCGGCGGATCATCGGACGTCGAGAAAGCGCGTCACCTCGCGCACGAGAATCTCCTGTTCGCAGGACGTGGCGAGATGGCCGCAGTCGCCGGTGAGCGTGAGCAGGGGAGACTTCGTGATCCGCGCCAGCTCGCGTGCCGGCGCCGGATTCACCATCTGATCCTGCAGCGAGACGACGATGAACATCTTCGCGTGGATCTTGTCAGGCGGGCCGATGTCGATCCCGATCATCGCCCGCAGCAGGGCGGCGTAGTCGAACGGATCGAGTTTCTGCAGCGCCTGCTCGTGCGACAGCATTACTTTGTCCACGTCCTCCAGATGGCTGGCAATCCAGGCGGGCGTGTGCAGATGCATTTCATTGATGTCGGCCGCGGCCTTCAATCCCTGCGGCTTGTCGATCAGGGCGAGCTCTGTCTTCCAGAGCAGAAGGTCGTACGCCGTCTGCTTCGGCGTGCCGACGATCGGGATCACCTTGTCCATGAAGTCAGGAAACGTGACCGCCCACTGAAACGCCTGCATCCCACCCATCGAGAGCCCACTCACGGCGTAAACATGATCGAGCCCGAGCTCGTGCGTCAGAAGCGCATGCTGCGAACGGACCAGGTCACGCATCGAGATGAGCGGGAAATCCGCCCCATGCTGCGCGCTGCTGTTCGACGGCGACGACGAAACCCCGTCGCCGAGCGCGTCGATCGCAACGACGTAATACTTCGAAGAGTCGTACAGCTTGCCCGGCCCGATCCATCCCGCCAGCCCCGCCGTCGTCCCCCCAAACCAGGTCGTGACCACGATGACATTCGACCGGTCCGCCTTGAGCGTGCCATACGTCCGATAGCCGATGCGGCAATCGCGAATGACCTGCCCGCCATCGAGCTTGAGATCGCCGAGACTCGCCATCTGCAGAGTGCCATCGCCCGCAAACGCAACGGATGCATAGAAGAGAAGGAGGGGAAGGAGTCGCTTCACGATGGCGATTCTACGATCACCGGTCGTGTGGACGGGGAGGCGCCGTACGTAACGGCTGAAGAGACGCCATGTTGGCGCCACGCGAGCCGCGGAGTGGGTCTCTCCGCGCCCCCGCGTGAAACGGTTTTGATCTCGGCGATCGCCGTCACTCGACTCACTGCCACGGTCCGCCCCGTGGCCAGACTTTGCTGATAGGACGGGAAGGAGAAATGCCGCGACCTCTTCGATGACCGCATCAAGCTGCTCCGGCGGCAGTCCGTTCTTGCGCAGAAACGAATCCCATTGGCTTCGCTTCCCCTCCACTTGCGCGAAGTCGACAGTGAGAGCGAGAACGGTTTTCGGGACCGCCGTTCCGCGGCGATCAAGAGTCACGCGCACCGCGCGTCCAAGGCGTTCGCCCTCGAACGCCTCGGCCCGTGCAAGCGCTCGAACGTCGTAGAAGTCGCGCATTCTGCTGTTCTTCGATCCCAACGTCACCATGGCGTGTAGTTTTTCGGCGATCGATGTCTCCGGCCGATACGCTTTCAGCTTCGGCCTCGGGAGATCGAGCAGCGACGGGTACTCGATCCATATGGGCTCCGGATAGACCGCATCTCCGATGCCGATGTCGATCTGAACCCGGAGCCGGGCCGGTCCGAGATGGCCGGACAGCATCACCCGGCGGCCACCGTACACATCCTCTTCGCGAATCCTCGACGCCGAGCTCCTTCGCCGTTCGAGCGAGACGTGCCAGCACCGACTGCGCGATAGGTGACGGCTTTCTCACCCGACCACCGCCTCGATGTACGGCGTCATGACCCGTTCAACGCGGCAGACGTGCGCGTAGCGGTCGAGCGAGTCCATCGTGATCAGCCGCCTCTGCCAGGCATCGCGCAGAGCCTCGATTGCTACATCGATCCCGATCCGGTTTCGGAATTTGAAGAGGTCGGCGATCGTCTTCGCGGCGCTGAACACTCGCACCGGTTGTCCTTCGATGCGATGCACTTCGATCCCCGCGTCGAACGAGTCTTCGCTCATGCGTACGACGCGCAGGGGCGGGTTCCTTAGCGCCGGAGCCCGCATGCCGCGTCCAATCGCGACCCAAACCTCGAACGGAAGCTGGGTGCCGATGCCGTGAACGCCGAGCGCTGACAGCAGGCAGATGACCGATCGCGGCGCCATGGCAGCGACAACGGCGAGCGCGTGATGTTCACCTATCGGCCGGTCCGCGATCATGTAGGTTCCGCGAGCCACACGCTCCAGCGCGCCCTCGCGAACGAGGCGCGTGAGCTCCTGCCCGTGAACGGCCATGTCGCGAGTCCCTACGAGCGGACGGCGCGTTGCAAGTTTGAGAGCCCGTTCGCGGGGCCTTCTGGATGCCATGTGCGAAAGTGTACACACTTACTCGCAAATGGCAACGGTTTCACACATGCGCTCGCGAACACCAGGAGAGTCACGGTGCCGCCATCTTCTTCCGGATCTCGTTGATTGCCATCCGTTTGATCTGAGCCCCGGCGGCATAGCGAACGAGAAAGTCAACCAGCTTCGGATTGAACATGTCGTTGTGGCCCGATGAAAGGTCGCGCGTCATCTTCACTACCGTGAACGGGTTGTTGGGGTCGATCTGCGGATCAAGCGCGTAGAACCGCGTGCCGCCGATGGCCAGAGGTCCTGCAAGCTGAATGGTCTCAGGATGCTTGAGATGTTCCTCGGTCCACGCCCCGACATTGCGAAACGCGTTATTCTGATCGAGTCGGATCGCGTAGGCCTCGGGACATTTCCGGCGCATGGCATCGTCGTCACTCTTTGAAACAGCGGCGTCGGGCGACGGTTCGGATTTCGACGCGTCGTGCCGCACCACACTGGCCGGGCTGCCGGAGCAACCCACGCCGCCATCGAGAGCGAGACAATGGGTCACCTGCGACCGCTCCCATCCCATTGCTTCGATCTTCTGGTCGTACTCCTGCGGAATGCCTCTTGGCTCCTCGAGCACAGAGATTGAGCGTCCGATCGGGAAGAACCTACCGTTTGGCCAATCGCCCTCCGAGGAGAGGATCATCATCACAGGCGGCTGCATCGGCGAGTAGGGTTGACGCCGTGTCATGGCGTCGATGGCGTTGTAGACCGCGGAGTCGCATGCAGGGTTGACCAGCACGGTGAGATCGCCGAAGCCTTCGATGATCGGAACCGGACTCGGAGCGACTCCTGCCATCGGAACCGCCGCGGCGGCGCGCGCCTTCATCTGGTCACTGACCGCGGCGAAGACGACCTGACCACCGAAGCTGTGGCCGAGCGTCACCAGGCCCGTGTACCTGTCGGTCTTGAGCTTCCCGTCTTCGTAGATTTGTTGCAGCCGCGCGAGGACTTCCGGCAGATCGCCGTGCCCAACGCGGATGGCGGCTGGCCGCCTGTCCCAGAACGTCACGTAATCGGCGAGACCAGGCAGCGAAGCGCCCCTCCATCCGATGTACAGGCCGATGATCTTCATCTCTTCCGACTTGTAGAACTTCTTCCGCGCCTTGCGATAGACCTCCATCTGACTCTCGGCATTGAGACGATCGAGGACTCGCTTGAACGACTCGAGGTTGCAGTCGTCCTCGGCCGCGTTGTGGTGCCATCCGTGAACGAAAACGACGATCGACGACGGACCTTCGTCGGCTTTCGCGCGGATTTTCCCGATGACCGACGCCGCGTCCTCGCGGCTGAACAACCACCCCTGATCATCGAGCTCGATGATCCCGAGGTCGTAACCGGGCGTCGACCGCCAGCTGAGTTCGGACGTGGATTGACGTCCATTGCGATAAATCGCGCAACTGGTCAAGAACGAGGCAATGACGATCAGTGCGAGCGCAGACAAGAAACGCATGCGACTCCTCCCATTCCCATTAGAAGGACGAAGATGAAAGTTTCGGGGATGCGCTTGCAAACGAGGAATGGTTCGACGTGGTACTACTAAAATCATGGCAATGATCGAAACGGCGAAGGGCAACCTCCTGCATGCGGCGGCGGAAGCGTTAGTGAACACCGAGGGTGTCATGGGGAAGGCAATCGCTCTTCAGTTCAAGCAGGCCTACCCCAGGGTGTTCCGCGCATGCGAAGCGGCCTGCAAGTCTGGCCACGTCCGCCTCGGCAGGATGCACGTGGTCGATCTGGGCGGTCTGGCAGGCGGGCCGCGCTGGATCATCAAGCAGACACCCAAATCATCGGTCGTCACCGCTCTACCTCTTCTTCCGGCATCGGCGCACTCGAAGGTACCTCATTCGGTTCGCTCTCCCCCTCCCCGTCCAGTGCAGCGGGAGGGCGTGGGAGACACAAGAAGTTCTCACCGTCTGGCAGCGTCACCGCGGTGCCCTGGTCGATGAGCGTACTAACCTCATCCGATCGCAGGGAGGTGAGTACGATCGTCTGGAAGCCGGCATCCGCAGCCAGCTGCTTGCTCAGAAACGTCGAATAGAGGTCGCGGTGCTTGACATCGGGGTTTTGCTGCAGGGGCTCATCGAGGATCACGAACCCCGTGGAGGTCGTCGGTGAATTTGCCAACGATTGCCTTGACGCGCTCAGCGTTCCTCTTGAAAGCATCGTGCTTAGGGCCGTAGCAACAGTATCCGTGCTGGCCGTCGTGCGACAGTCCGTCCAGGCCGCCGTCTCCGTGTGGCGACGCCGGTACCTGCTGAAATCCAAGAATAACGCTCGCGAGCCGCGCGCTCACCTCTGCCTCGAAGGCATCACCTTCGAGTTCGGCTATCGCTTGCGCGTAATTGTCAGTAATCGTGTTTATCATCCGCCGGTTGACCAAGGTCCTCGGGAAGCAAATATCCTAGCGAATTACATCCACCGTCCCCGAGATACGACTCCCCCGTCAGTGTAGCAGGCGTAGCAAAGCGAGGAGTATCGGCCTGTGGGTTGGCTCACCCGCGCTAAATGAGCTGAGCGCAGTCACATATTCAGCCCTTTGAACCGATGATGATCTCAGGGTGAGGCCTGTCAGCCGCCGCTCCCGGCATGGCCGGTATCCTTGGAAGACGATGTCGACACGACAAGAGACCGACGACGGCAGAATCCCTCCCGACGATCCCCGCTATCTCGCGGTGATCGAGAAGCGTTTCAACAAGCGGTTCAAGGCCAGTCCGGACTACGTGTGCCTGGTCCGCTCGACCGGCGAGGTGGTCTCGGCGGTCGACGAGGCGGCGAGGGAAGAGCGGCGGCTCGTGGTGACCAGTGGTGGGCATTGCCTCGAGGGGTTTGTGTCGGATGCCGAGGTGCGGGTGATCGTTGATGTGTCGGCGATGAGCCCCTCAAAGCCGTGCAATGACAACAGCGAACATCCGTTGCACCGGGCCAATGGTAATCGAGGGTTCCGCATTCTTTCGGGAGGTTGCGCTGAAAGTGAGATGCTCGGTGATGTCCTCCCTTCGTTTAACGAGTCATGAGATCGAGTCCAGATAAGGCTGCATGACCCGGCTCACGCGACAGATCCTCGTGAAGCGCGTGTTTATCGAACACTCCGAGAGCTGTACCTTTCAAATCGAGTGTGCGCGTATCCACTGAGAGTAGATGACCCTATCGAGCTTACGCTGTACCGTGGAAGAAGCGCTCGTGCGGTTCGCTACGACAGGTAGAAGAATACTGCGGCGGCTCGCGATTTGAGACACTGACTACATGCAGCCGCCGATCGACACGAGCAAGCGCCTGCGGCCGAGTGGCGGGTATCGCAAACTGCGGTCGTTTCAGGTGACCACGACCATCTACGGCGCGACGGTGTCATTCTGCGGCCGCTTCGTCGACAAGCGATCACGGACTGTGGACCAGATGGTGCAGGCGGCGCGCAGCGGACGGCAGAACATCGCCGAGGGCAGCCGGGCATCTGCCACCTCGACTCAGACGGAGCTGCGCCTGGTGAACGTGGCGCTTGCAAGTCTGGATGAGCTGCTGCTCGACTATGGGGATTTCCTGCGACAACGGAGTCTGAGGCAATGGGGAAAGGACGACCGGCAGGCTCGGGCGGTCCGTGAGGTGGGGAATCGGAATCGGACCGATCGGTCGGATCAGTTGGATGCGGCGAGCTACGCGGAATGGCTGAACCACGCTGACCCTGCCGTGGTCGCTAACGCAGTGATCTGCCTGATCCACCAAGCCAACTACCTTCTCGATCGTCAGATCGCCGCATTGGAGCGCGACTTCATCCACGAGGGTGGCTACAGCGAACGACTCGCCGCGGCGCGGCTGACAGAACGGGCCAGACAGAGGCGGACCGATCCGACAGCTCCGGCCGGCGAAACTGCGCCCGCTTGCCCTTCTTGCGGCAAGGCTATGGAGCTGCGCACTGCTCGCAAGGGTGCCCGCGCCGGATCGCGGTTCTGGGGCTGTGCCGGCTATCCCGAATGCAAAGGAACGAGGCCCTTCGAAACAGCCAGTGAATCCGCGGGCGCATCGGACCGATCGGTCGGATCTGTCTGATCAGTTCTTTTTGAATCGCCTCAGTGATCCGGTGCCCCGAACGGCGCTCGCGGGTAGTTCTTGCGAAGCGTCTCCATGACCGCTTTCACCGTCGCGTTCGAGCCTGTCGCGCGGCTTACGTCGGCGAAGGAGTAGCGGGGGCCTTTTACGATCTGGAAGTTGATCTGGTAGCAGACGTCGTCGCCGGAGGGCTGGGACTGGCAGGTGTACCAGATCTTTTCGAGGCCGGGCACCTGGAAGTCGACGTTCTCTTTCGGGTCCTTTCCGTCGATCCAGGAGAAGGTGTCACCCTTCAGGATCAGGCGGCCCGGGCGCTCCTTGCGCAGCGGGCCCCAGCCGTGGATCAGGAGGAGCTCGTTGAATACGGTCTCGGCGGGAGGGGCAGCAGCCATCTTCGCCGCCGCTTCTTTCGTTGCCAGGAGCGCGGAGATGACCGAGTCCTGCACGCCGTTCTGCTTGAGGTAGAGGAGGTCGTTCATCGACAGCTTGTAAGCGAGGCCGGACTGCTTGATCTGCTCGGCGATGAGCGATTCGGAGATCCCTGATTTGACGATCTTGACGACGTCGGCAAGGCGCGGATCATCCGGTACCGCCGGAGGTGGGGCGGTCGCGGCTGGCGGAGTCGCAGGTGCGGCGGCCTGGCTCGCAATCCTCTTCTGGATCGCGGTGATCACCGTCTCCGGGACTCCGCCGCTCCGCAGCGACGCTATGTCCTCGGCTCTGATGGCGAGCGTGTTCGCGGGATCGTTGACGGCCGCGAGGAGCGTATCGGCCGAGGCCTCCTGCTTTCTGTCTCGCAAGGATGGTGTTCACGTCCAACTGCTCCGCGATCGCGGATGCAGCGAGCAGAAGTAGTGCAGCAGTGAAAGCAAGGCGATGAATGCGACGGATCATGACTTTCTCCTCGTGCGTTAGCTTGGGGATTCTGACCGGACGTTGATTCGTTCGGCGAAATATAGCGGATTGCGCGGTCGGCGGGATCTACAGACCTATCCGCAGATGCCGCAGATGAACGCAGATGAAAGCCCGATCGATCTGCGGCCATCTGCGCCATCTGCGGACTGCTTCTTCGACCCGACTCCCGCGCACACCAACGCTCACACCGAAGGCCGCGAGTCCTCCATCGCTTTCCGTTCCCAGCGGCCACGAAAGCACTGGCTGTACTTTTCCCGCTCTTCGGGCGTCATGCGGTCCCAGCGCTCGGCCACTCGGCGCCGGATGCGGGAGCGCATGCCGTCACGGCCGCCGCGCATACCGAAACCTCCGAAGAGGATGCGGCAGAGTGCGAGGAGGGCGAGCGCTTGCCAGAAGGTGAGCTGCTTCCATCCGAACAGACCGGGCAGCAGCCAGTTCCAGAGATGCAGCACCACTTCGCCGCCGATGAAGGCGAACAGCACCATCCCGGCGATGGCTGCCGGCGCGATCCACAAAAGTCTTTTCCTTCTCATGTTGTGCTCCTCACTCGTTCTTGAATTCGTCGTAAATGCTCTGCAGACGTTCGCGCAGATGAAGCACCGCGTAGCGCTTGCGTGAGAGCAGGGTGTTGATGTTGATGCCGGTTTCTGCCGACAACTCTTTGAAGCTGCGCCCTTCCAGTTCGTGGGCGATGAAGATGTCGCGCTGTTCGTCGGGGAGCTCGTTCAGCGCGAACTCCACCTCGTCGAGCAGCACGTGGCGGATGTAGAGCGCTTCCGGTCCGGCGTCGGGCGATGGCAGGAGATCGTCGATCTGCAGCATCTCGCCGTCTTCGCCTTCGATCGTCGATTCGGTGAAGCTCTCCGGCTCGTGTTTCCGGAAGAGATCCGTGATGCGGTTGCGTGCGACGCGAAAGAGCCATCCGGTGACGTGCTCGATTGGCATCAGCAGACGGTTGGCTTCGACGAGTTTGTAGAAGACCTCCTGGAGGATGTCTTCGACGTCCGAGGCGTCGGGCACGCGCCGGCGGATAAAGGCGCGCAACCGCGATCGCTCTGCCGCGATGATCTCGGAGATTCGAGTGTCGTCCTCACTCATCGCAGTCACGCTCGCCAGGTCAGCCATCCAGTGATGTAGACGAATGACGGTCGCGGATATTGCAGAGTAGAGAATCATGAACCACAGAGACGCAGAGAGCGCAGAGAAAAACGGCTCCTCTGTGCTCTCTGCGCCTCTGTGGTGATAGGGTTTTGCTCGCTTGGAATTTGATCTTCAGCCCACGCTTACCGGAATGCTGCTCGAGCTTCGCCCTTTGCGGCCCGGCGACTTTGACGCGCTCTTTGCCGCGGCGAGCGATCCGCTCATCTGGGAGCAGCATCCGGAGAGCGATCGATACGAACGAGCGGTCTTTCAGCGGTACTTCGACGGGGCCATCGAGTCGCGCGGCGCGTTTGCGATCATCGAGCGCGCCACCGGCAGGATCATCGGCAGCTCGCGCTACTGGAACCTGAAGCCTGCGGAGAGCGAGGTCGAGATCGGCTGGACGTTTCTGGAGCGCGCATTCTGGGGCGGACGCTACAACGCGGAACTGAAGGCGCTCATGCTCGATCACGCGTTCCGTTTCGTCGATCGCGTCGTCTTCGTGGTCGGGGAGAACAATCTTCGATCGCAGAAGGCGGTGCGCAAGCTTGGGGCCGATCTCGTGCGATACGAGGAGCGTGCGGCGCCTGACGGAAGCATGCGGCGGAACGTCATCTTCGCGATCACGCGGGCGCGGTACGCCGCGAGCGCAATCTGAGCGCGCCGGCGCGACATTTGTTCGTAACTTCTGCGAGAGACGGTAAGATCGAGCGGCTTGGTGACCGAATATCAATTGAAGCAGGCCATCGTGCGCGTGGCGCGGCGTCTCGATCAGAAGGGGATTCTCACTTCGACGGACGGCAATCTCTCGGCGCGGCTCGACGACGGTGGAACGCTGATCACACCGAGCGGTTGCTGCAAGGGCGAGCTGGAGCCGGACAAGATCGTGCGGCTGTTTCGTGACGGCTCGGTGCGGCACGGACGTCCTTCGTCGGAGATCGCGCTGCACCGGATGATTTACGAACGCCGGCCCGATGTCCGCGCCATCGTGCACGCGCATCCGCCCTACGCGACGGCGTACGCGGTCGCGGGCATGGCGCTCGATCAGCCGATTCTCTCCGAGGCGATTCTGTCGCTGGGGCGCGTGCCGGTGGCGGTGTACGCGATGCCGACAGCCGAGGAGCTGGCGCGCAGCGTCGAACCACTGGTGGCGCACCACGATGCCGTGCTCCTCCGCTTTCACGGTGCGGTCTGTTTCGCGCGCGACATCGAGCAGGCCGGCTATCTGATGGAAACGCTCGAGCACGTCGCCCGCATCGACTTCATCCGCCGCGCGCTCGGGTCGAACGAAGTGATCCCGCAGAACGAAGTACAGCGGCTGGAAGATTTGCGCGCCGCGATGCGCGCGGCGCGCTGATCGTTCGTGGCGAAGAAGGACCGCATGACCGTCGTCAACATCGCGGACCTCAGGCGCGCTGCGAAGAAGCGTCTCCCGCGCGTCGTGTTCGACTACATCGACGGCGGTGCGGACGCCGAGTGGACGATGCGCGAGAACGCGCGCGTGTTCGACGACGTGATGTTGCGTCCTCGCTCGGCCGTGGCCACGTCGAGCGTCGATCTGCGTACGACCGTCCTCGGACAGTCCCTCGACCTTCCGTTTCTTCTCGCGCCGGTCGGCAGCTCGCGGATGTTCTATCCGCGCGGCGAAGAGGTGGCGGCGCGCGCCGCGGGCGAGGCCGGCACGATCTACACGCTTTCGACGCTGTCGGGTTGTCCCGTTGCCGGCGTCAAGGCGGCCACGCGCGGGCCGGTCTGGTACCAGCTCTACGTGATCGGCGGCCGCGATGTCGCCGAGAGCGGCATCGAGCGCGCCAGGAACTGCGGCTGCTCGGCGCTGGTCGTCACGGTCGACACGCCCGTCGCCGGAAATCGGGAGCGCGATGTGCGCAATGGTGTGAAAGAGCTCGTGTCGGGCGCGCCGTTCACGATGTTTCCCTACCTCTTCCAATTCCTCGCCCGCCCACGCTGGCTCGCTGCGTACCTCCGCGATGGCGGCTTGATGAGCTTTCCGAACATCGTGTTGAAGGATGGCCCGATGCCGTACGCGGATGTCGGCGCGGCGCTGGAGCAGGCGATGGTGTCGTGGGCCGACCTCGAGTGGATCCGGAAGGCCTGGCAAGGTCCGATCGTCGTGAAGGGCGTCCACACGGCGGACGACGCGCGCCGCGCCATCGATCACGGCGCTGCCGCGGTGGTCGTCTCGAATCATGGCGGGCGGCAACTCGACGGTGTCGCGCCGACGCTGCGCGTGCTGCCGGAAGTGATCGCGGCTACGAATGGGCAGGCCGAGGTTCTGATCGACGGGGGCATTCGAAGGGGGAGCGATGTGGTGAAAGCGCTCTGCATCGGTGCGCGCGCGGTCCTCGTCGGGCGCGCGTACGCCTACGGACTGGGCGCGGCGGGGGGAGCAGGGGTGGCGCGCTCGATCGATATTCTCCGCTCCGGCATCATCCGAACGATGAAGCTACTCGGGTGCGCCTCGGTTCGCGATCTCGACCGGTCGTTTGTTGGGATGCCCGCCGCGTGGCTCGACGACCTCGGATCGCCGGCGGACAATCGCTAACCTATCGCTAACCTGCATTTCTCACACTTACACTGGAATTGCCCGCACCGCGCTCCCCTAGTTGCGATATCGGAACCGTGCATTGCGGCATCGAAACCGTTGCTTTCGACATCGAAACGATTGGTTCCGACATCGAAACGATCTGTTCCGACATCGGAATGATCTGTTCCGACATCGGAATGATTTGTTCCGACATCGGAATGATCTGTTCCGACATCGGAATGATTTGTTCCGACATCGGAATGATTTGTTCCGACATCGGAACCGCAGATTGCGGCATCGGAACAAATCATTCCGACTTATTACCGCCCTTTTCCGTCTTTTGACGCATTTCTCACGCGCTTCGTGCGGAAGGGGTCAGACCGAAAGTGAAAGTGACGCCGAATGAGGCTGGGAGAGGGTTACTGGTATTCTCTCTATGCTATGGCTGGATTGCTGATCAAGGATCTTCCAACGGCTCTTCACCGAGCGCTGAAGGCACGCGCTGCGACCAATCGACGCAGCCTGAGCGCCGAAGCGATCACGATTTTGGAGGCGGCCCTCAACGACCGCGTCGAGTCTCCAACGCTCGAGGAGATTGACCACCTGCGCACACGGGGCCTTCGGCCGCTGCGGCAGGCGATCATCGACATCGCGCGGCGCGAAGATTCACAGCCTGAGCCGCCGGTTCATTGATCCGCCGCGCTACTGAACTATCGTAGTGCCCGCTATGACTCGTCTGAATCTGCTCGCACTCACCCTCATCTTTCTTGCCACATCCGCCTTCGCACAGACCGATTCCGTTGCCGCGCGCGTTGACCGCATCCTCCGCGAGGTGCCACTGATCGACGGGCACAACGATCTTGCTGAGCAATACTCGGAACGGGTGAAGGATCACCTCGGCCAGATCGACATCCGGCAGGATCAGAGCAAGCTCACGCCGCCGTTGCACACCGACATCGCGCGGCTCCGGCAGGGGAGGATCGGCGGGCAGTTCTGGTCCGTCTACGTTCCGACGACGCTGAAGGGGGCGGATGCCGTGCGCGCGGTCCTCGAGCAGATCGACGTCGTGCATCGCCTGGCCGCGCTCTACCCCGATACGTTCGAGATGGCAGGCACCGCTGACGACGTCGTACGCATCCATCGCAGCGGCAAGATCGCGTCGCTCATCGGAGTCGAAGGCGGTCACTCGATCGGCAACTCGCTGGCCGTTCTTCGCCAGCTCTACGCGCTCGGCGGGCGCTACATGACCATCACGCACAGCGACAACAACGACTTCGCCGACTCCGCAACGGCCGATCCGGTCCACGGCGGGCTCACGCCGTTCGGCAAGCTCGTCATCGCCGAGATGAACCGCCTCGGCATGCTCGTTGATCTCTCGCACGTCGCGCCGAAGACGATGAACGACGTCCTCGACATCGCCGCCGCGCCGGTGATCTTCTCGCATTCGTCCGCGCGGGCGCTCACGGATCACGCGCGCAACGTGCCGGACCACGTGCTGCGCCGCGTCAAGGAAAACGACGGCGTGGTGATGGTGACCTGGGTTCCTACGTTCGTCTCGGAGAAAGCGCGTGCTCGCGATGCCGCGAAGGATGCGGAAGAAGCGCGACTCAAGGCGCTCTACCGCGGCCAGTCGGAACAGGTGAAGGCGATGCTGGCGCAGTGGGAAACCGCGAATCCCGCGCCGCGCGCGACCGTGAAGGACGTCGCCGATCACATCGACCACATCGTGCAGATTGCCGGCGCGGAACATGTCGGACTCGGAGCGGATCTCGATGGCATCACCTCCACGCCGGAAGGGCTGGAGAGCGTGGCCGCGTATCCAGTCGTCTTCGCCGAGCTGATCCGACGCGGTTACAGCGACGAGCAACTCAAAGGCATCGCCGGCTTGAACGTGCTCCGCGTGATGCGAAAAGCCGAGATGGTCGCCGCACGTCTGCAGAGGGAGCGGCCGCCGTCGGATGTCCGCATCGAAGAAGTGGACAAGCCGTTAGCCGAGCACTGAATTTTGTAGCGAGGGAAGGCATTCACCGCAGAGACGCAGAGGTCACTGAGAATTTTCTGTGTCCTCTGTGGCTCTGTGGTTGGGCCGTCCGCCAGTCTGCTACGCTCTCCAAATGCGTATACGTGCTCTTGCCGCCTTCGCTTTCACCCTAATCCTATCCACCGTTTCCGTCTTCGCTCAGGCCAAGCCGGCCGACACCGTCGAGGCGCGTCTCGCCGCGCAGAACGCGCTGTTCGAAGAGGCGTGGCAGACCAACCTCAAGCTCGCGCCGACGCTGGCTACGGCAGTCGGCGACTATCGGTACAACGACAAGCTCGGCGACAACTCGCTCGCCGCGGTCGCGCAACGGCACGAGATCGACGCCGGCTTTCTGGCGAAGATCAAGGCGATCTCGCCGGGAGGTTTCAGCGAGGAAGACCGCACGTCGCACGACCTCTTCCTCCGCAATCTGCAGGAGCGGATGGATGACTACGACCTGAAAGATTACGAGATGCCGGTCACGGCACAGGGCGGCATTCACACAGGGCTGGCCGACCTTCCGAACTCCATCCCGCTCGACTCGGTGAAGCATTACGAGGATTACATCGCGCGCCTTCACCAGATCCCGAAGGCGCTGCTGCAGACCGAGGACGTCCTGCGCGCCGGCGTCAAGGATCATCTGGTGATCGTCAAATTCGTGGCGGAGAAGATTCCGGGGCAATGCGCCGGCGTCATCGCCGCGGACCCGTTTCTCATTCCGATCAAGAAGATGCCGGCGACTTTCTCGGACGACGACAAGAAGCGCCTGACGGATGCCATCACGACCACTGTGAACGCCGAGGTGCTTCCGGCCTACAAGCAGTTCGCGGCGTTCATTACGAGCGATTACATCCCCAACGGCCGGGCTACGCTTTCCATCGAAAGTCTTCCCGACGGCAAGCGCCGCTACCAGGCCGCTATCCGCCGTTTGACCACCACGAACCTTTCGCCGGCGGAGATTCATCGCATCGGACTGAGCGAGTTCGACCGCATCGTCGGAGAGATGACGGCGCTGGCGAAGGCGAACGGCTACGCCGATCTGGCCAGCTTCCGCGATCACGTGGAGAACGATCCGAAGTACAAGCCATCATCGGAGCAGGCGATCGTCGACGACTTCGATCGCTACATCAAGCAGATGCGGCCCAAGCTGCCGCAGCTCTTCAATGTCATTCCGTCTGCGCCCGTGACGGTCGAAGCGATCCCCGACTTTCAGAAGGCCGCGGCCACGCACTACCAAACAGGCACGCCTGACGGGAAGCGCCCAGGCCGCGTTTCGGTCGCGGTCTCCGACTACAAGAACCGCTCGTTTATCAATGATGAAGCGGTTGCGTATCACGAGGGCATTCCCGGCCACCACATGCAGCTCTCGATTCAGCAGACTCTCAAAGGGCTGCCCGAGTTCCGCAAGCACGGCGGCAACTCTGCGTATGCCGAGGGGTGGGCGTTGTATTCGGAGCAGCTCGGGAAGGAGATCGGCTTCTATCAGGATCCCGGCTCCGACTACGGCCGCCTCCGCTCCGAGCTTTTCCGCGCGGTGCGTCTGGTCGTCGACACCGGCATCCACGACATGGGATGGAGCCGCGATCAGGTGGTCGAGTACATGCGCAACTCGCACGCGGTCGACGAACCGACGATTCAATCGGAAACCGATCGCTACATCTCGTGGCCGGCGCAGGCGTGCAGCTACAAGCTCGGCCAGCTCAAGATTCGCGAGCTTCGCACCCGCGCCACGCAGCAGCTCGGCGCCGCCTTCGACATTCGCAAGTTCCACGACGAGGTGCTGGCCGGCGGCAGTCTCCCGCTCGACCTTCTCGATGCCCGCATCACGCGCTGGATCAGCGCACAGAAGAAATAGTCTTTTTCACCACGGAGACACAGAGGTCACAGCGCGGCATAGCCGCAACCAAAAGAAACCCACCGAATTTGCAACCAACCAGTTTTGTAAGAAATCTTTGCGTCGCGCGCAGAAACCGCTGGTTAGTAGTACAGAGATCAACTCTGTGCTCTCAGTGTCTCTGTGGTTGATTGCTTTATCCTCACGCCGCCGCGGTCTTGAACACTAACGCACATGCGAGACATTTGTTTCACTCCTGGGCGGGGTCAGACCTTCGGTCGTGGACGCCAGACGCGAGCAGAAGGCGCTTTCAGGGGCGGCGGCAGGTCGCAAGTATCGCGCAGTCAGTAATTTGACTCGAACCGAAGAGCCGGCGCGCGACTGTACACGAGAGCGAGTTCAGGGCTGGGTCAGACCTTCGGCCGTTGGCGCCTGCGGGGGTCGGAAGGCCTCAAGTGACACTCAGTCAGCGTGAAAGAAGCTGAGCGGCACGGTCCGAAGCATACCCGCTCACTTTGGACATGCCGAGAAGCGTCGGCGCCAACTCTTCCGGAATCCCCCAATGGAACCCCTGGCCGTGCTCGATTCCAATGGCGCGGAGGGCGTCCGCATGCGCTTCGCTCTCGACACCTTCGGCGATGACTTCCTTGCCGAGGGTTCGCGCGACTGTGTTGACTGCCTGCACGAGCGCGCGATTGGTGGCGTTGGTATCGAGGTCGTGAACGAAGGTGCGGTCGATCTTGATGTAGTCGACCGCCAGTGCCTGCAGATATCCGAACGACGAGAACCCGGCGCCGAAATCGTCGAGGGCGATCAGACAGCCGAGGTCTTTCAGCCGGCGGATCCAATTGCGTGCGCTGCCGAGATCGGCGACCGCCGCGGTCTCGGTGATCTCAAAGGAAAGACGGCCCGGCTCGATGCTGCTGGCGCGAAGACGCTCCTCGATGTGCTGCAGCAGCGGTTCATCATTGAGACTTCGCGCGGAGAGGTTCATGAAGATGCGCAAGCTCGCTTCCGACTCGAGGATGCGCGCGACCTCGTCGAAGACCCAGCGGTCGATCTGCGGCATCAGGCCGTAGCGCTCCGCGGAGGGAAGGAAGTTGTCGGGGGGAATGATGCTGCCGTCCTCGGCGCGCATGCGGATCAGCGCTTCGAAGTGGAGCGTTTCGCCGTTGCCGAGTTGAACGATCGGCTGGAAGGTGAGGATGAAGCTGCCGTCGCGAAGAGACGAGCGCACTTTCGCCAGCCAGCGGGTGACCTCGTGGACGACCTCACCTTTGGCAAGCGGATAGCTAGCCACGCGATTCTTGCCATGCTCCTTGGCGGAGTACATGGCCATGTCCGCATGCGCGACGAGGTCCTTCGGATCATCACCCTCGGCGAGCATGGCGATCCCGACGCTGATCGTGACGGTGTAGACGATGCCGTCGTGCTCGAACCACATCGCTTCCACCGCGCGCCGCAGCCGCTCGGCGATGTCGTGGGCGAGATTCCTTCCGGCGTTCCGGAGAAGAACGACGAACTCATCGCCGCCGAGGCGTGCCAGAAAATCTCCGGGCCGGAGTTGCGCCTGGAGCAATGATGTGAGCTCGATGAGCAACTCATCGCCGACCGGATGCCCAGCCGAGTCGTTGACGAGCTTGAACTCGTCGACGTCTAAGACGAGGATGGCGGCATTGCGCGCGGTATTGGCGTTGTGGGTGAACCGCGCCAGCGTGGCCTCGAATGCGCGGCGGTTGGGAAGAGCAGTGAGCACGTCGTGCAGTGCGAGAAAACGGATCTGCTCCTCCTGCCGCTTCCGGTCGCTGATGTCCTGCTTGATGGCCACGAAATGCGCGATCCGTCCCTTCTCGTCGCGCACCGGCGTGATGGTCTGTTCCTCGGGATAGATCGTTCCGTCTTTGCGCCGGTTGAACATTTCGCCGCGCCAGACTTCACCATTGTTCAGTTGCTGCCACATCCGCGTGTAAAACGCGCGGCTGTGATTTCCCGATCGAAGCATGCGCGGCGTGTCGCCGACCGCTTCTTCCGCCGTCCAGCCGGTGAGCGTCGTGAAGGCGGGATTCACCCATTCGATCACGCCGTGTACGTCCGTGATGACGATTGCATTCGCGGCCGCCTCGAGCGCAACACGCTGCAGTCGGATCTTGGCGTGTCCCATCCCGGCCAGAATCGAGAGCGCGATCTCATCGGCGAAGCTCCCCATCTCATCGTTCATCGCTTCGGTGAAGGCATGCTTCTCTGTCGAAAAAAGCGTCAGCGCTCCGAGCGTCTGGCCGTGTGCCGCGAGGGGGAGCGACATCGATGACCGAAGTCCATGTGCCGCGGCCCTGCTCCGCCAGACTTCGAAATCAGGATCGTTCTCAATGTCGCAGATCTGCAGGTGTCCTTCACGGATTGCCCGTCCGGTGGGGCCGAGGGATTCGGATCCGGAGTCCCATCGAACGTGGATGTCGTCGAGGAAGCCGGCAGCCGCGCCAGCGGAGCCCTGAATGGAGACAAGACCGTCGCGCTCTTTGATGCTGATCTGAACGAGCGCGTAGCCGTTGAGCGAGACGAGCTGCGAGCAGATGAACTCCAGCGTGGCCTCCTGCGGCTGCCCGGCCAGGATCGCGCCGTCGATCTCGCGGACGATCGCCTGCAGGAGCTCGCGGCGGCGCCGGTGCGCCACGTCGCGCGCCACGCACAAGACGAGATGCTCGCCGCCGATATCGGCGCGAACGGTACTCACCTCGAGAGGGAGGAGCGTGCCGTCCGCGCGGCGATGCACGCACTCGCAGGTGCGCGCTTCCCCGCTTTCGAGCGTTCGCTGGATCGCGCAGCGGTCGCCCCTGTAGCAGAGCTGTGCCGCCGGGCTCCCGACAAGGTCTTCCGCGCTCCTGCCGTACGTTTTGACGGCAGCGGCATTCACCTCGATGATCCGCCCGTCCCCGCCGACGAAGATCGCCACGTCATGCATGTTCTCGGCGAGAAGACGGTACTTGCTCAGGACGAGCGCACTATCGGTCACACCGGTGATGGTGATGGGAGCGCGGGCATGGCTGCATGATGAGGATCACGCGCAGGTGTGACGAGCGCGGCCATGGGGTTAGAATCACTTCTCATGTTCACGCATCGCCTCTCGGCCGCGGTTCTCTGCGCGCTCCTTGCGAGCGGTGCGATCCTCGGCGCGATTCCGTCGTGCGGGCGGAGCGCGACATCCGCCGGACCGGCGTGCTGCAAGAATGAGGCGACGTGTCCGATGCATCAAAAGGGCGCGCTCGGATTCAAGGCCTGTCACCGCGATGCCAACAATGCCATCACCGTGACGACTCACCGCGCGGTTCTGGCGGGTGCTGCCGGCGCGATTGAAATTGCGCCTGACGATCAGACCTTTGAAGCCACGCTTCACGTCCCGATCGCAGTGTCACTGATCCCATCCACGCCCCCTCCTCGGCTCGGCTGACGTCCCCCGCGTCACGTCATCGTTTTACGACCCCCGAGGAGGTCCCGTATGCGGTACCGCTCTCTGTATGGAGCGTTGTTCCTTCTGTTTTCCTTCACCGCCGGAAGTGCGGTCGCGAGCTGCGGCTCGTCATCGTGTCCGATCGATCTGCACGCATTGCAGTTCGGCGATACCGGCCGCTTTTCGCTCGATCTGTCGTTCCGGTACATCGATCAGGATCAGCCTCGCATTGGCAGCCGGAGCGCGCACGTGGGCGAGATCGCATCCGATCATGACGAGATTCGAACCATTAATCGTCTCGCCACGCTGCAGATGAGTTATGCGATGAACGACCGCTTTCAGATCGCGCTGGCGCTTCCGTATGTCTCGCGGTCTCATGAGCATTTCGAGGAGGAAACGGCGCAGATCGAGCGGTGGAACTTCGGCAATCCCGGCGATGCCACGCTGCAGGCGCGCCTTCGATTGTTCAGCGATGCGCCAACGCATTCATCCGTCTGGCTCAACGGCGGCGCGAAGTTCGCGACCGGCTCACGTCATGAGATCGGAACCGGCGGCGAGCAGGCCGAGGTGACGATCACGCCTGGAAACGGCTCTACCGACGCGCTCCTCGGCGTCACCTACCAGTCCGCGTTTGTGGGTGATACGAAACTGGAAGGACCGATGGGCCACGCAACACTCATCCCGTTCTTCGTCGCGTTGAACAGCCGCGTGAATGGCCGCGGAACCAGCGACTATCGCCGCGGGCACGAGATCCAGCTCAACGCCGGAACGGAATACCCAATCGCAACAGCCGTCCATCTCCTCGGCCAGTTGAATGGCCGGATCGTGAGCAAAGATGATATCGGTGCGACCAATGAGAACCGCGACCTGACCGGCGGCCGCTACCTCTATCTCAGCCCCGGCCTGCGCCTGGCCCTGAGCCACGGAACCTCTATCTACGGATTCGTGCAGCTCCCGATCTACCAGCACGTGAACGGGATCCAGTTGACGTCGAAGGCGAACTACGTGGCCGGCATGAGGAGTAGTTTCTGACGGCGCTCGTGCTTCTACGCTGTTCGGTAGGAGAAGCACTCACGCGAGACGCGAAGACGCGAAGGTGGTCTCCGCGATCTCCGCGTCTCCGCGTGAAACGTCATCCCTCTTCCCGGTTACAATGCACCCAGCGTTTGGGACGCATCCAGTCCGCGGAAAGGGCCGTGCCCACCCACTGAATTCATCGAAGGTACGAACCTTCTTTCAGCCTGACCGTGCGGACTCCAGGCATGCGATGAAAGGAGTTTCGTATGTCGGATGCTGTCCCTCTCCCGCGCCGCCCTCACCTCGGCTATTACAAGAAGCTGGCGAAGGATCTGCTCGATGCGATCGTCGAAGGCGAACCGGCCGCGTTGCGCGCGTGGGTGAAGCGGTTTGTTCCCGCCGATCAGATCGAGCGCATGGAGACGCGGATTCGGTCTGCCAACATCAGCAAGCTGGCCGGCGCCCAGTTCTTCGTTGCCCGCGCGCACGGCTTTGCGAGCTGGCCGAAGTTCGCGCGGCATGTCGAGGAGTTGCAGCACGCCGGCTCGGCGGACGCGCAATTCGAGGAGGCCACGGATGCGATCGTCTCCGGCGATATCGCCACGTTCCGCCGCCTGCTCGATGAACGCCCAGAACTGATCCGGCAGCGATCCAGCCGCGATCATCGATCGACGCTTCTTCACTACGTCTCGGCGAACGGCGTCGAAGACTACCGCCAGCGGACGCCGGCCAACATCGTCGCGATCGCGCGGCTGCTGCGAGATGACGGCGCTGATGTGAATGCGGAGTCCGACGCGTATGGCGGCCACTCGATGACGCTTGGCCTCGTTGCCACGAGCGTGCATCCCGAGGTTGCAGGAGTGCAGATCGCGTTGCTGGAGTTGCTGCTCGCGCGCGGCGCGATGATCGAGCGCGTGCCGGGCGACGGGGTGCGCGGATGCCTGGCGAACGGCCGGCCACTCGCGGCGCGATTTCTCGCGGAGCACGGTGCGTATCTCGACTTCGAGAACGCTGCGGGTATCGGCAGCCTCGATCGGGTCAAGGAGCTCGTAGCGACGACGCCAGCCGACGAGCTGGGAAAGGGGTTCGTCTGGGCCTGCGCGTACGGCCAGAATGACGTCGTCGCGTTTCTGCTCGACTCTGGTGTCGATCCCGCAGCCGGGGCCGATGTCGATATGACCGGACTGCACCTAGCGGCGCACGAAGGGCATCTCGATACGGTGAAGCTGCTTCTCGCGCACAACGCACCGATCGAAGCGAAGAACGTGTACGGCGGGACAGTCCTCGGGCAGACGCTTTGGTCCGTGATTCACCATCCCAGGCCGGCGCACCGCGAGATCGTCGAGACACTTCTCGCCGCGGGCGCGAAGGTGGGCGACGACTGGTTCACTGGTAATCGCAGCATCGACGAACTGCTTCTCCGCGCGCGTCCGGATCAGCCGGAGGATGCCGATCCGATTCACGAACTGGTGCGCCGCCCCAAGGAGCTTTAGACGATCAGATCACGTTCTCTCTTCGCGTTCTTCGCGGCTTCGCGTGATCCCCGTGTTCACGCTCACGCGAAGACGCGAAGACGCGAAGAAGGGAGGAGCCGGGAATCCTCGATCACGCCGGAGAGCGCGGTTTCTTCTTCTTGCGCGGACCTTTGCGCCCGAGGGCGGTCTTGAGGCGGCGAACTCGGATCGCCAGGTCTCGACTGCGTGGGTCGCGCGCGAGACCTTTGGCGACGGCGTAAGCCCGCAGCGCCTTCCCGGCGACGATGCCGATGCGCTCTTCGATCGTGAACGTGAGGCTGGCCTGCAGGATTGCCAACTGATCGACGAGGGGACGGAACGCCGCTTGGAACTGCAGCGCCGCCTGCGCCTCCGCCGGATCGAATACGCTCAGCCTCTGTAGTGCTTCCTGATCATCGACCACCCCAATCATCGAGCGGATGAATGCCTTCGGGACGGTACGATGCCCGCGGATGGGCTTCGACGTCGTCGAGTGAGGAGCTTTCAGTCCCGGAATGTGCCTTGCGGCTTGCCGAAGAATCTTCCTCACCGTCGATGCTGCCCGTTCCGCCTCTGTAACTGTCGGTTTCGCTTGGTCAGCCACCTTTTTCCTCCTCGAAGGTCCGCAGGACCGTTCTGAAGGTTTGACGCGCAGACCTTCAAAAAGGTTTCGGGCGCCTGAAGGTTCGCCGGCCAGCTATCGAGAAGGCTCTCGGGCACATGAAGATCTGGGCGCCAGACCTTGAAGAGCCAAAATGCCCTTTGAAGATCTGACGCCAGATCGTGAAGAGGCAAAATGTCTTTCGAAGATCTGGGCGTCAGATCTTGAAGAGCCAAAACGCCTTTCGAAGATCTGGGCGTCAGATCTTGAAGAGCCAAAACGCCTTTCGAAGATCTGGGCGCCAGATCTTGAAGAGCCAAAATGCCTTCTGAAGATCTGGGCGCCAGATCTTGAAGAGCCAAAATGCCTTTCGAAGATCTGAGCGCCAGATCTTGAAGAGTCAAAAAGCCTTTTGAAGATCTGAGCGCCAGATCTTGAAGGGTCAAAAAGCCTTTTGAAGATCTGGGCGCCAGATCTTGGAGAGTCAAAAAGCCTCTTGAAGATCTGGGCGCCAGATCTTCAAGTGTCAAAACACCGATTAAAGATCTGAGGGCCAGATCTTGAAGAGGGCAAACGGCAGATTGAGGAGCCGAAGGCACTCATCGAAGAGGCACCGGGCGTGAGGCGTCGAGTGCTGGAGCAGAAACTTTGTTCTCTCCGGCTCCCGATCAGCGACTCCCGCACGCGAAGGGCGCGGAGATTTCTCCGCGCCCTCGCTCGGAAATCAGTGGTGCGAGAAGGGTGGTTGCAGCGGCGCAACGTAGACGACCGTCATCATGCCTGTATCCTCATGCGAGAGGATGTGGCAGTGAATGACGTAGTAGCCGGAGTAGTCGACGAAGCGGCTGCGCAGCTTGAAGTAACCGGGGACCTTGGTGCCACTGGGGTTGCCGGCCCACGTCACGTTGAGGCCGGTGGGGATCGGGAAGACGTCCCACCAGATTCTCTCGGTCGGCGGCGGCTGCGGCGCTGCCGCGCACGGCTTCCAGGTCGCCGGAGTGTTCGGGTCGAGATAGCACTGACCTTCGAGAGGCCGCGGTGAGTTGAGGAAGACGTAGCGGGGAACGTCCATCGTGAACTCGGTCCTCGGCACGGCAGTCGAGCCGATGGCACCCGTCAACGTGAGTGTGGTGTTGTCCTGGACGCTGAGAACGATTCTCCTTCCAGTGCCGGGGATGTTCAGCACCCAGCCGGGACGGATCTCGGTGGTGAAGGTAGTGCCGTAGCCGGTCACGGTAGCCGAGCTCGCGAGGATGCTGACGCTTCCCGTAACCTTCGCCGTCTTCATCGTTTCATTCGGCGTGAACACCTCGGTGATCTGAAACGGGTTGATGTGAATGTGGAACGGATGGGCGATATTCGTCCCCGCGTAGCTCTCGTTGACGATCTTCCACTCCTCGGCCTGATTCATCAGAACGAGCGCGCCGACCTCTCCGTTGAACTGCTTTCCGTCGATCGTCTGCTTCGTGAAGCCAGGCGTCCCTGAATTCCTGTTCGTTGCGAACACGATCGTCTTTCTTCCCGTGATGTCGGCGTCCTTGATGTCATCAAGGAACGGCGGCTGCGTAGGCGCCGGGTCCATGAAGGGCACGTCTTTGTCGCCGGGCTGGGAGGCGGTGGTCTTGATGCTGAGCAGCAGCTGTGTACTTGTTGTGGGAATCGCCGGATCCATGGTCAGCATCGCGTTGATCGGATACGTCGCACCTGTTTTCTGCGGGTCTGTTTTCACCAGCAGATCGGCGCGGTTGCCGGAGGCCAGCACGATGTCCGCGTTCTGGCTCGACTTGTAATTCCTGTCGGTGAGCTGCACGCCGTCCTGCGCCAGTTGTCTCCACGTCACGCCGGCGGGCACTTTGAGAATCAGCGTCGTGCGGCTCGACGTATTGGCGATGCGCCACAATTGCACGGCGCCCGGTTTCATCGTGACGTGCGGCTGCAACCGTCCGTTCACCGAGAAGTAGGGTCCCGGGCTCGACACGTTGCCGCCTTCGCGCCTCGGAATGCCGCCGAGCTGGTTGAGGACGATGACCTGCTCCGTGATGCCGCCGTAGGTGTCGTAGAACGCCTTGATCTGCTTGTCGTAGTCGCCTTCGATGACCATCACGCCGGTCATGCCGTTGGCGACATTGAGCGTCGTCGAGCCATGCTTGTGAGCGTGATACCAGTGCGTCCCGGGCGCCTGCCCCATGATCACGGGGCGTCCTGTCAACGCGTCGTCATGCTCCATCGAACCTGCGCCGTGGGACGCAGCCGTTGCGACGGGAGCAGCGTCGGACTTGAAGACGGGTAAGCGATAACAGTAGGGAAACGCGCCGATGTAGTTCTGCGGAAACGCGCCGTTCTCGATCGCGTTCGCGTTAGCCTTGAGCAGGTTCGGCTGTGCTTTGCCTAACTCCTTGTCCTGCGTCTCGCGGAATTCCTTCGGCAGTTGGTTCCAGATCCTCGGCCATATCTGCGCTTTGCCGGGGCTGTTCACATTCTTCTCGCAATTGCCGAAGAACTCTGCGAACTGATCCTTCACGCTCGCGGCCGTGATCACCGGTGTTCGCGCGGCGCTCTTCGACCGCGGCGAGGGCACGATCTCGAGGAACACGTTGTCGGCCGTGGAGTTGGGACTGGTGTGCGTGCCGTGATAGTGAACGTTCGTGAAGACCGACCCGTGGAAGCAGTTGGGGTACTTGTCGGTCTGCGGGTAAACCTGGCCGCTATTGCCCTGCACCTGGTCGCAGTCGCCGGTGTCGGTGCCGGGGAAATTGAGGTCGTCGATCAGGTTCAGAAACGTCAGCTCGACGAGGTCGCCCACCTTAGTGCGAATCGTCGGGCCGGGCTCCGGAAGCACCACCGGCGCGTTGGGCTGCTGGCTGTTTGGTCCCGGCTCGTCCTTCCGGTACGTCCGCATCCATTGCGCGTTACAGGTGATGTTGCTCTCCGTGATCGGACCGGTGGTCACCCGCGTCCCTTTTGGAAATGCGATGAGCTGCTTCTCACCGGTGGTGACGAGCGTTCCGTGAGTCGTCTGCCTGGCCTCGTCGCGGACGCCGATCTCCGCAGGCGACTTCAACTCTCCGCCGATGAGCTGCGCGCAGGTCACTTGCGCCTTCAGCGACGGCGCGAAGAAGCCGGCCAGAAGGGCCATCAAGAGCACGGCCGTCTTGATCGTGATCGCCCCGGTTTCGTTTTCGTGGTCTTTACATCTGTAGGTGACCGCCGCCGAGACCTGGTACGCCGGCTTCGACGATCCCCACGGTGGCACTGGCATGGGCTGTACTTTGGGTTGCCCGTCGATGACGATCGTGTGCGGATCGTCGGTACGGTTCGACCAACTGACGATATCGTTCGAAGACACTGGCTGAGGGTTGGGATCAAACTTCGCTGACCCCGCCGGACCCGAGATGACGATGGACCATTCCGCCATGGGAAGCCTCCTTCTCTCTCTATAGTTAGGAGTGACCGTGGATGCCGTAACCCTACCTCAAATCGGACGGTAGCGGACATACGGCGAGGGGAGTGATCACGAGGTCCTTCGAGATCGGGAGATCGGGGATCAGAGATCGGGAGATCGGGAGATCAGAGATCAGGGATCAGCGACCAAAGGGCGGCCTGATCTCTGATCTCTTGTCTCTCGTCTCTGCTTTATCTGTCTCTGCCTTCACGCGGTCTTCGCGGCGTTGCCGCTTTCCGCGCTGACCGCTTCTTCCTCGGTGTTGTAGATCTTGAAGACGGAGTCGAGCTTGGCGAGTTTGAGGAGCTTGAGGATCCGTTCCGAGGGGTTGACGAGGATCAGCTTGCGGTTCTGGCTGGAGAACTTGCCGAGGTAGCCGACGAGCTCACCGATGCCGGTGGAGTCGATGTAGTCGATCTTGGTGAAGTCGATGATGACGTTCGCGCTCTCGTTCTTGAGCACGTTCTCGAGCGCGGCGGAAAAGAACTCCGCGCTCTCGCCGAGCTTGATCAGCCCTTCGACATAAAGAATGGTGAAGTTCTCGGCGTGCTTTTTTTCGACGATCAAGACGGCCTCCGGTGTTCGAGGCAAGAGTAGCAAATCAGGTGCCGGGGGTGGTGCGGGAGTCGTTGATCGGGGGTCGGGGGTCGCAGCTGCGCGTCGCTGAGAACCGTTTCACGCGGAGACGCGGAGGACGCGGTTGTCTTTCTCCGCGTTCTCCGCGTGAAACGGTCCCCTTGGGAACTGCGAAACGAAGCCGGAAGCGAACCGAAACGCCAAAATTTGCTCCGACCCCCGACCCCCTACTCCCCACCCCCCACCCTCACACCAGCGCTTCGATCGTCTCCACCATGTCGCCGAAGGTGCGGATGGCGCGGGCGCGGTCGTCGGGGATCGAGATGTGGAACTCTTCTTCGATCGCGAAGAGGATCGTCAGGGCGTCGAGCGAGTCGATGCCTGCGTCGGCGAGGGGTGTTTCAAGAGTCATTTTGTCGTCCGCGACGTCCTTTTCTTTGCGGACGATCTCGGCCAGCTTTGCTTCGATCTCGGAACGCGTCATCAGGCCGCTATGATATCGCGCGTGTTCCGGCGCTACTGGCTGCTCTACCCCGCGTGGATTGTGCTTTGCGCGATCCTCTTTCTGGCGTCGCGGCACCGCGACGATCCCTCGCGCCGCGCGGGCCGCATGCTCAGCGACGACGCCGCCATCCGCGCGGTCGCAATCCTGCAGCAACGCGATCCCGTCCGTTTCCGGGGATACGAAGCAGTGCACGTGGCCTGGGCCACGCGCGGTGAGGGCGGCGGCAACGCCGATCGATGGGTCGTGCTCTGTGACCGCGTCCCGCACACAGCCTTGCGCGAGGCGGTAGTGGTCGAACTGGATGGGACCTTCGGCCAGCTCCTTGTGATTCGAAAACCCGAAGGTTGAATGGTGGACGCTTTGAATGTTTGAACGCAGTTCATTCAACATCGAGCGCTCAACATTCAATATTTCCCTCCGATCTCCATCCGACCAGATGATCCGAACATTCACGACGCATCCGTCACTCTCCACCCTTCATAATCCACCTTTCACATGTCCCGTCCCATGAAGCTCACGCCGATGCTCGAGCAGTACTTCGAGATCAAGCAGCAGGTGCCCGACGCCATCCTTTTTTACCGGCTGGGCGATTTCTACGAGATGTTCTTCGAGGATGCCGAGAAGGCGGCGCCGATTCTCGATCTCGTGCTCACAGCGCGGAACAAGGGGCAGGAGCACGAAGCGCCGATGTGCGGCGTGCCGTATCACTCGGCCGACGGCTACATCGCCAAGCTGATCCGCCACGGTCTGCGCGTGGCCATCTGTGAACAGACCGAGGATGCGACGGCGGCGAAAGGGCTGGTGAAGCGCGAGATCGTGCGCATCGTCACGCCAGGCACGGCCACGGAGAGTTTCATCGTTGATCGGGAGAGTTGCTATCTGGTGGCGTTGGGGGTGGGGG